>Ga0209702_10000162_pt1 | contig 131990 bp, 152 predicted proteins | sample FRY01_FD_187210 | JGI IMG/M metagenome (GOLD analysis project Ga0209702, IMG submission 187210) | Freshwater microbial communities from Lake Fryxell liftoff mats and glacier meltwater in Antarctica - FRY-01 (SPAdes) (version 2) | ecosystem: Environmental > Aquatic > Freshwater > Ice > Glacier...
ATCAATAAAAATACATCAAACTTAAAATTGTCTCATACTTTCACTATATCATTTGATCGTCCACAACTAGAGAAGCACTATCCGAGGCGGATAGAACGCGCTTGACACTGGTGCGTGCGAGTACGCATGCACTTTGCACACCCATTCGTGCGCAAAAAAGACACTCCCTTAATTAGGAAAGACTTTTCTCTAAATCTTTATATTCTTTATGGAGGCGCAAAACTGACTCAGGAGCTTTTTGGTTTATAACTTCGGTTAGTTGATTCTTGAGATTAGAAAAGATTTCTTTAGAATCTAATTGAATAGACTTTTGTTGGTTTACCATTTTTTCAATATCAGAATAGCTTTGAGTTGGGATACGGAAAGAATAATTTTTATATAAAGCAGAGTAGCTTTCATTACCCATTTTGTTAATTTTCTCCTCTAAATCTTTCTGTTCTTGTTTAAGTTCAGTCAATTCTTTTCCCCACTTGTCTTTTCCAAAAAGTTTCGGCTTACTTGATTCGTGATTAGAAATTTTTTGCTTTAGATTCTTTAAATTTTGTTCCTCTGTTTCTGTATCTTCTTTAAGTTGCTCTAATTCTTTACCAATCGAAGGTACTGTAATTTCATGTCCGCTTAGAACCACATCTTCATTTGGTAATTGAGTCTCTATTTTTATAAGCTCCGCCATTAAAGCAAGTGCTTCTTTTTTATTTTTCTCTAGGCGAGAAACTTCATTTTCAATACTCCCAATATCTCGCGCAAATTTTTGAGTTTCAATTTCCTTACGAAGCTCTTTTCCTTTCATGTAAGTTTCAATACCAGTTGCTATTGTTTCAACTATTCTTTCCTTTAGATTTTTTCGGTCTAAATCTTTTTCGTTAAAATAAGTCGAAGCTTCATCGTATGATTTAAACTGCATTAAACCCTTAACTTTTGTTTGATTCCAGCTTTGTTCGTTTGCGGAATAACCAGGTCTTTTTACGCCTTCGAATTCTGTATGAAGTACATTTTTATGAGCGCGCCCTATTCCACTTTCTCTACGGGGTTCATATCTGTTTCCATCTTTATCGCCCGATGTAAACATATTTACATCTTCCTCTGTTTCTAGTTTCTTTATATCTTCAGTAAGTTCTTTGATATGTCCAATTCGTTTTTCTGTATATTCTTTTAAAGCATCAAAGTTTAATTTTGGAGGATATGTTTGAGGGCTACTCATTACTTCTTCAATAAGTTGATTATCTTGATCATATTCACCTAAAGTTGCGTATTTTTCGTACTTACCACCATAATTTTGGATATAATTAGGATCAAAATCAACATCCTTACTTTTTAATTCTTCAGCTTTTTCTTTTAGAGTATTTTTAAATATTCTAGCTAAATCTTGAAATTCGAGGACTGCTTTATTTGCTTCAACTCCTTTTTCTGGACTCGCTCTTTCTAAATCCTCTTTAAGTTCTTTATCAATATTTTTACTGTTTTTATCAAAATCATTAAAGGCTAATTCTGTCTTATTTTCATAGGCTTTCTTTAGAGCTTCTTTTACAACATCCGAGCCATAAGTTTTTTCCAAAACATCTATTTCTTCCGGTATTAGGTCAATTCTGTCCCAATTTTCAAACTTTATTTTTTCACCTTGTACAATTATTTTTCCTTTATCTCGATTCAAACTTAAAACTTCCGCACCAGTTTTTTCGTCCTTATAAAATGAAGTTTGTGTAAGTGTGTTTTCTAAATTTTTAGCGATAGTTTCTATTGCTTCTTGTTTTCCCTCTGGTGTTTTTAATTTTTCTTGCAAAAGCACACCATCCAAAGATTGTAATTTTTCAGCTAGTAATTTTTCCGCAGAATCATAAGAAAAATTTTCTGTATCAATATTTATTCCTAATGTCATCAATTTTTCTTTCAGTGCAGAATCTGCCATTTTTAAATCCTCACCTTGTTGAATAGATTCTTTATAACTCAGGACTTCGGGGTCTTCGGCAAAATCTGGGTTAGCTATAAGTTGGTCTCGATTTTCAACACCAAAATTTTGAAGTGCCTCTTTATTTTTCTCTATCAATACATCAAGTTGCGTAGTTTCTTTTTTTATATTACTTTCAGTTTCTATTGAAAACTCTTTCATTCCTTTACCTGTTTTTTCGTTAGATTTTAATTCCAACGAACCCTTAACTAGCTCAATTTGCAATTTTTGATTTTCAAGTTCTTTAATTCGTGAACGAATAGGCTCAAGTTCTTTTTCTTGAGATTTTTTACCCTCTTCTGCTTTAGCTTCTTGCAGATTTTGGGAAAGTTTTGACAGTTTTTCTTGAAGTGACATACACATAAATATTAACATTTTACGAATATAAAATCCATAGCTCGCCCCAAAAAAAAGAAACCCGCGCGTATTCCTCCCGCACCCTCCTGCGGGGCGGATTCTTTTTGGATTTTTTGGTGGGAGCTATCAATAAAAATACATCAAACTTAAAATTGTCTCATACTTTCACTATATCATTTGATCGTCCACAACTAGAGAAGCACTATCCGAGGCGGATAGAACGCGCTTGACACTGGTGCGTGCGAGTACGCACACACTCTACCCACCCATTCGCGCGTAAATTTGCTCTCGAAAAAGAAAAAAGGTAGTGCAATTAATTTCACTACCTTTTAAATAAAATTTACATTTATGCAAATTCGAGCCTCCTTTTCTTTCTTCTTGCAATTTTAATTAACTTGCCGTAATTTTTTTCAGCTTCACCATGGCCATAATTTAATCCATGAGATATTGCTTTTTCAATTTCTTTCAAGTTACGGTAAATTACAAACCCAACTGCACTCTCTTCGATATTGTTGTTATTCTCATAACTTATTATTGGAAATGTATTACCAATCATACCAAAGTGTTTTAAAAATGTATTGTTTGGTTTAATGTGCTCGTTGATATTTGCAATCACATTAAATTCAGATTCTTTATGGTCAAACAATGGTCGCTCTCCTGTTCCTAGCCGTATCACTAAAATGTGAATAAGGTTATCGACATCAATGGATGCTTCACAAAGAATTTTATTTCCTTGTTGAGAGAATTTATTGAAATCAATTTCATCCTTGTATTTTTCATACGCAAGCCCGTTGTCAAATACATTGTAAGTAAAAGGTATAAGTCTTGTTCCAATATAGGGACAAAAACAGCCATACTCCCTAGGAAGGATTTTAAAGATTTTAGCAATAATTTCTTTATTGCTAAGCAAGAATAATTTTCTAATGTTCATGATTTTTTTGTTTTAAACGAACAGTACTCGGTATTTATAGTCCACCTTTCATTTCTCGGACTTTTTCATAACCTAGTAAAAATACTTGTAAAAGTCAAGATTTCGTGTTATAGTTTTCTTAAGTAATTTTGTACCTTAAAAATCGCCACTTGGTTGGAATTGTTTTGTTGAATCTGCTCATATTTTGTGGGTAGATATAACAAAATAATTTCCCAAACAACTAAATCGAACAAAATGAAAATATTCAAAACATTAGTAAGTTATGGCAATTTAAATAGTTGTCATGTCACACTTCATACAGATGAAGAGACAAAAATATCATTCCACACATCCTATGATTCTGTAGTAAAAAGACTTACTTATTAAATTTGATTGGAAATGGATACAAAATAAGAAAAATCCAGCAATAAATGACAAGGTTAGAATTGCTGAAATTTCTGTGTTCAGCACAGAACCAGATTATGTGCAAGAATCTAGTGTCGATAGTGAGATCAATTGGTTCTATTTTTTCAGTCCTTTTCTTTCCTAAAAACATTGCTTGTAATTTCTTAGGACTATTACTGAGCAACATTTAAAGTTATACTTCTTTGGGGTGTGGCTTTTTTCTTATCCAATTTCCTAGTATAATCAATATATGTTAGATAAAAGACCAACATGGGACGAATACTTTTTTGAAATAGTCGATGCTGTAGCAAAACGTGCGACTTGTGACCGTGGACGAAGTGGCTGTGTTATTGCGAAAAACAAGAGGATTTTGGCGACTGGATACGTCGGCTCTCCAGCAGGGTGTAAACATTGTGACGAAGCAGGACACGAAATACACAAAGTTACCAAAGAAGATGGCACAGAGTCGAGTCACTGTATCCGTACAGCTCACGCTGAGCAGAACGCCATAGCTCATGCAGCGCGTGTCGGAATAGCTCTAGAAGGCGCAACACTCTACTGCCAGATGACTCCATGCTATGTCTGTGCCAAGATGATTATAAATTCAGGCATAGAAAGAGTCGTCGCGAGAAACGACTATCATGCGGGCGTCAGAGGGAAAGAGATTTTTACCGAAGCAGGCGTTACTTTTGAATTATTAAATAGCGAAACTGAAAAGTACGAAAACCAATAATATGTCAGTAGATTTAAAAAAGCTTCAAGAGGAAGTTATGAGAAATAAGATAGAGAAAGGGTTCAACACTACTGATGTGGCGTTGGAGTTTTGTCGTGCACACGAAGAGCTTTCAGAAGCTTTTGCTAAATTTCATAAAAACGAAGACGGCGTAGCCGAAGAGTTCGCAGATGTGGCGATTTTCCTTTTGGGTATGTGTGAGATTTTAGGATATGACTTAGAGAAAGTGATAGTTGCAAAAATAGAGAAAAATAAAAACCGTAAATACAAAAAAACAAAATCTCCCGACGGCAAAGATATTTTTATTAGAGTTAAGACAGAAGATGATAAATAAAAAGAAAGGCCGAACCATTGAGGTCCGGCCTTTGTCATTTTGTTCCGTAACTTCTAAACCGAAACCCTTCCTTTAATGGCTGGGTGTGGATTGTATCCTTCTAGGGTGAAGTCTTCGAACTTGAAGCCGAAGATGTCTTTCACATTAGGATTAATAACCATCTTTGGAAGTTCACGCGGCTCGCGTGCGAGTTGCTGTCGCACTTGTTCCACATGGTTTTTGTACAGATGGAAGTCTCCGAACGTGTGGACAAAATGTCCAGGTCTCAAGTTGCATACCTGTGCAATCATCATGGTGAGGAGTGCATAGGATGCAATGTTGAACGGAACACCGAGGAAGCTGTCGCAACTTCTTTGATACAGTTGACAGGATAAGTTGTTATCCTTATCAACGAAGAACTGGAAAAGACAATGACATGGTGGTAGGGCCATCTTGTCTACCTCGGATGGGTTCCATGCCGTGACTATATGTCTTCGACCGCGTGGGTTTTTCTTAAGTCCATCGATCAGGTTTTTTATCTGGTCAATCGAATTTTTCTGCCAGCCATCAGGAATCCATTCGAAGCCGGCGTGGTGAGCTTTCACAAATTGCACATCAGGCCATGACCTCCATTGTGATCCGTAAACTGGACCAAGTTCGCCGTTCTCGTTGGCCCACTCATCCCAGATCTTCACTCCGTGCTCCTGAAGGTATTTGATGTTAGTACTACCCATCAAAAACCAAAGAAGCTCATGAATTATACTTTTCAGGTGAACTTTTTTCGTTGTGAGAAGAGGAAAGCCCTGAGTAAGATCGAACACCATCCGTGCGGCGAAGATGCCGTAGGTTCCTGTGTTGGTTCTATTTGGCAAAAGGTTTCCTGTTGGATCAGTATCATGTATCGCAAGTATTTGGCGTAGCCATGGTAAGTATTCATGGTCCACGTGTCCACGCAATGGGTATCCTTCTCTGTTGGGTTCGTAAGTTATCTCTTCCATTTTAAAGGGCTGTGTTTGTTATTTTTTTCTTAGCTTACCCTGAATACTTATTTATGTTAAAGGTTTTTATAAAATTACTTTTTTTCAAACTCTAAAAAACAAAAGTTGAAATCATGCCTTTCGTCTTTTGTGTGGCATTCTTTTTTTATTAAATCCCACTTTGATTCGTCGAAAGTAGGGAAGAATGTATCGCCATTTAGTTCTACGTCAACTTCTGTAATATACATTTTATTCACCAGGTTTTTATCTAAAGCTTCTTCGTAAATTTGTCCACCACCACAAATAAAAACCTCTTCATTTTCGGACAATCCTAACTTTATCGCGTCTTCTAGACTGTGGGTGACCATCGCGTCTTCTTTTTTGTAGTTCCTGTCTCCTGTGATGATAATATTTGTCCGCCCCGGCAGAGCCTTTGGTAAAGACTCAAAAGTCTTACGACCCATTATTATTGGGTGACCCAAAGTTGTATCTTTGAAAAATTTAAAATCTATCGGCAAATGCCAAAGAAGTTTGTTTTCTTTTCCGAGTGCGTTGTTTTTGGATTTGGCAGCTATTATAGAAACCATGTTAAACAGCAATAGGTGCTTTTATAGAATCGTGTGGGTTATAGTCTATCAGTTCAAAGTCGTCTATTGTAAAATCTTCTAGATTTTTCTTCTCTTTGTTTATCTTCATGGTTGGCATTGGTCGGATATCGTCTTTTCTAGAGAGCTGAGTTTGAACTTGCTCCATGTGGTTGAGATATAGATGTGTGTCGCCACCAGTCCAGATGAATTCTCCGACTTCAAGTCCTGTTATCTGTGCGATGATCATGGTCAAAAGTGCATATGATGCGATATTGAAAGGAACACCCAAGAAAGTGTCACAACTTCTTTGATAAAGCTGGCAAGATAATTTTCCATCAGCAACATAAAACTGAAAAAGACAATGACAAGGAGGAAGTCCAGCTTTTGCCATTTCATCTATGTCGGCAACGTTCCATGCAGAAACTATAATCCTTCGTGAATCCGGACTTTTCTTTAATGTGTCGATGACTTTTTGAAGCTGGTCGATGTGTTCACCATTTGGCGCTGGCCAGTTTCGCCATTGATATCCGTAGATTGGACCCAGGTTGCCGTATTCTTTTGCAAATTCTTCATCTGATTTTATTTTTTCTACAAACTCAGCCATTCCATTTTTCCATTCTTCGCCATTTATTTCTGGAATCGGTAAATTGTTTCTTTGTAAATATGCTTTGTAAGGCCATTCGTCCCAGATATGAACGTTGTTGTCCGCCAAGTATTTTAAATTAGAATCACCACGCATAAACCAAAGCAGTTCGTGAATTATAGATTTCATCGGAACTTTTTTTGTTGTTAAAAGAGGGAAGCCTTCTGAGAGGTTAAAACGCATTTGATATCCAAAAACACTTTTTGTTCCTGTGCCTGTTCGGTCAGTTTTGATTGTACCGTTTTCCATGATGTGCTCTATAAGTTTTAAATATTCTCTATCTACGTGGTTTTTTTGCATAAACCTATTTTAACATAAAAAGTGAAGTGGAGGAAAATTGGGAAAACAAAAACCCTTCGCGTGAGGGGTTTAGAATAAAGACTATGATGATCAAGTTTGTTTTAAAATTTTCAATAAATCCAATGTCGGTCTATTGGAAATTAATATTTCCTGAAGGAGTTTTGTGTCATTTGATAATGCATTTTTGTCATATTTCAACATGAACTTTTTAACGGCGTATATTGCGTCGTAATCGTTGTTTACCTTACTTGTAACTGTAAGTATTGCAATTTCATAATCACTCTGCCTTTTTGTTATTCCCGTTACTGGTCTCGCTCTGTATTTGAAAGATAAAAAACTTACTTGAGAGATGTATAAAAGAAAGTTCTTTATATACAAGAAGAAATTTTTCATGATACTGAGTTTTTGATTTATACATATATAAACATATATAATATATTTTGTCAAATATTTCGCCACATTCCAACTTCTATGATAAAATTACCATATGTCACAAAGCTACATCCAAAAACAAGACAAAGAAATTTTCAACGCCATAAAAGGCGAGGAGAAAAGACAGGTGGAAGGCTTGGAGCTCATACCTTCAGAAAACTATGTTTCAAAAGCTGTCTTAGAAGCTAACGGATCTATTTTCACCAACAAATATTCCGAAGGCTACCCAGGAAAAAGGTATTATGGTGGTCAGGATTTTACTGACGTTGTTGAGCGGCTTGCGATAGAGCGAGCGTGTAAACTTTTCAAATGTAAATTCGCGAACGTTCAATCTCACTCTGGTGCTCCGGCAAACTTGGCTGTTTACTCTGCACTTCTATCTCCCGGTGATACTGTTTTAGGGATGGATCTTTCACACGGAGGACACTTAACCCACGGTCATCCGATGACACTACCTGCGAAAATCTACAAATTCATCACATACAAAATGAAAAATCCAGAAACGGGCGAAATTGACTATGAAGAGTTGCGTCGTGTGGCAAAAAAAGAAAAGCCTAAAATAATTCTCGCTGGATTTTCTGCGTATCCGCGAACTTTGGACTATAAAAAGTTTGTAGAGATTGCAAAAGAAGTCGGAGCGATAACTGTCGCCGATATGGCGCACATTGCAGGACTTATCGCGGGTGGGGCACTACGGAACCCATTCTTGGACGGTTTTGACGTTATAACAACCACAACTCACAAAACTTTGCGTGGTCCACGTGGTGGGATGATACTCGTCCGAGAAGACGAGGAAATAGCAAAGAAAATAGATAAAGCTATTTTCCCTGGAACTCAAGGTGGTCCGCATATGCACAGCATCGCCGCGAAAGCTGTGGCTTTTGGTGAGGCTTTAAAACCTTCATTTAAAAAATACGCAAAACAAGTTTTGAAAAATGCGAAAGCAATGGAAAAAGTTTTCAAGAAAAATAAAATAAGGATGATAGGTGGAGGAACAGACAACCACCTTATATTGGCAGATGTTTTTGGCTCACTGGGAGTGACTGGCAAAGAGGCGCAAACTGTTTTGGATGAAGTTGGAATAACTTTAAATATGAACTCTATCGCTGAAGACACACGCAAACCTCTCGATCCGTCAGGAATACGTTTTGGAACTCCAGCGATAACCACTCGTGGATTTATGGAAAAAGAATGCACGCAAGTTGCTGAATTTATGATAGAAGCTCTAAAAAACAAAGATGATAAAAAGAAAAAAGAAGAGATTAGAAAAAAAATAAAAACCTTGGCGAAAAAGTTTCCAGTGCCGAGTGTATTTGTGTAATCCCCCCCTCTGACGAGGCCCTTAGTATTTACCCCTCTTTGAGAAGGGGAAAATACAATCACAAAACAAGGTTTGCTTTCGTGGACCTTTGGTTTGTATCTAAAAAAAGAAGCCCGATTGCGCGGACTTCTTCAATTTTGCGGTTTGACCTAGTTCATCGGATCTTTGCCTTCTTCTATGTGAATAAGAGCAAAGATTGCATAGTTGATCATGTCTAGGTAGTTGGCGTCGATTCCTTCAGATACAAGTGTCTTACCCTGGTTCTCTTCTATCTGTTTGATACGAAGAAGTTTCATTAGGATAAGGTCAACAATAGAGCTAACTCTCATACTCCGCCACGCCTCTCCGTAGTCGTGGTTTTTGTCGAACATAAGGTTCTTTGCCTTATTAAATTGTTCGCTCACTAGCCCAATTGCTTTTTCTTCAGAGAGGTCAGGGCTTTCTGCTACACCGAGTTCCATTTGGACTAGGGCCATAGCTGAATAGTTTGCAATGCCAATAAGCTCACCTTTGATGTCGTCTCCAACCTTGTTTTCTTGGGTTGTCTGTAAGGTTCTAATTCGTTGCGCCTTTATAAAGATCTGGTCCGTCAATGAAGGAAGACGAAGTATTCTCCACGCTGTTCCGTAGTCTTTTGCCTTTTTACCAAAAAGCTCGAGGAGCTTGTTTATGATAATAGGGTATTGTTTGTCTGTTGTATTTGGGAATTCCATGACGTTTATTTTTATTAATCCTATCACAAAAAGACTAGAACGTACAAATATGATAAAATCTTTAAATAATGCAATTAAAAGTTAAAAAACTAAATGTTGAAGCCAAGCTTCCTTCAAAAGGCAATCCTGGCGATGCTGGTCTGGACTTTTATACCTTAGAAGAGGTCACTTTTCTACCTGGAGTGTAGATGAGAGTTCACAATGGAATAGCTTTAGAAATACCTGAATGATTTGTTGGACTTGTTTGGGATAAGTCTGGGGTCTCTTTTAATAAAAGTTTGAAAATAGTTGATGGAGAAATTGTTTTAGGATTCATCATACCTTTGTTTTTTTGAATGATTAGTTAGTTTGTTGTTAGTAAAATTAAAGAATATAAAACAAACTAACTATCCAAATCCAACCAAGTAGAAAACTATTTAGTCACCATTTATATTGAGGTGGCTTTTTTATACCATACTACCCAAAAGAAGCTTTTTTATTAATTATTAAAGCCGTCGAAAATCGACGGCTTTTTATTATATTTAGTTCTGAAGTCTTAAACTTTGAAACATCACAAAAATATTAAAAAACTTCATATCGCCTTTAATTTTAACCAAGTTGAGAGTTCTGAACACGTCTACTCTAAGGATTCCTTTAGGACTACTAGCTAGTTCTATTGCCAAATTAAAAGGAGGGAAAAATAAAAAAACAAAGGTTCCTGACACCTTTTATTCAATATGAATTGCTGTAATTTTACATTTTTTAAATAATCTATTAGCGCTAGTTTCAGAGAATAGAAAGTTTTTTATAAAGAAAAAATAATCACTCGAGAAGGATCGTTCTGATACACTAAAAAAGTATTAAAAAGCCTTACAGGGTAATAAAAATTTTAGTTCTATCTCGAGAGAAGGCTCACCAGCAATTTTGCGGGAGGGAGGATTCTCAAAACCAAGTCCGCATTTGTATATTTCTTTTTAATTTTAACTGTGACTGTGTGAATGTTCGTGTTTCGATTTGTACCCCTTAAGAAATCTTACTGCTAGTAAGGTTACAATAGGAACCGTGAGAATAAGACCTATACTTCCGACAATAATACGCACAATCTCAGTTACAAAAATCTCAAGATTAATAATAGAACTGATACTTGTTGGTAAGAGATTGAAGTACAGAAGAAGTGGTAGTGAGGCTCCCGTGTAAGCAAGTACAAGTGTGTTTACTAAAGCTCCAACATGTTCGCGCCCAATACGCATAGCTCGTGTGTATACCTCATGCTTAGTTATGTTTGGGTTGCTGTTGTAGAGTTCTGTTACAACCGCTGACTGTGTAATGGCAATATCATCAAGAACACCTAGGAATCCAATAATAAATGCACCAAGGAGTAGCGCTGTGAAATTAATTGTTCCACCTGTATTAAAATTTAGGTACATAGCCTCTTCAGCTGCAAAACCAGAGAGATTTGTAATATGTACCGCAAAGATCGCAAATAATCCTGCAAGTACTACAGCTATCATGGTTCCTGCATAAGCTACTGCCGATTCTCTATTGAATCCATGAGTAAAGAATATTGCTGCAAAAAGTATTGCACCAGCAACCAAGAAGCTCGCAAAGAGAGGATTCCATCCATTAAGAATTCCTGGTATTAAAATAAAAATAATTGCAATAAAACTTGCTGCGAGTGCAACAAGAGAGCGTGCTCCTTGCCATCGTCCAAAAGCAATGACAGCAAGTGCAAAAATACCAAGTAACAACAACAACGGACCTTGCCGGGCAACAGTAATAAAAACATAGGAATTTTCTCCATTGTAAATAAGGTAGAATCTATCTCCTCTTTTTAATTCTTGAAAGTCATTTTCAATTTGAATAATTTTTCCTTTTTGAGGACCTTTCAAAATCTCAGCTTCCATAGTCTGTACAAGGTGACTCGTATCAAAAATATCTTCTTGACGCTCACTAATAATTTCTAGAACTTTTGCTTTCCATGTTTCTTGAGAATCAATAGAAAATTGTTGGGCTGACAACAGACTAGGAACGAGACATGTAAACAATAGAAGGGTATAGGTAAAAAATTTTGTAAGAGATAATAATTTCATATTAATTTGAAATGCAAGCATTACAAAGACTAAAAAATTCCAATACATGGTCATGAATCACAGTAAAATTTTTTGATTGTTTTAAAATACTTAGCAAAGAAGATTTAATACACAGTGAGACTTCTTCTTTTATACCACAAGAAGTACACACAATATGGTGATGGTGGTGATCTTGGTGTTCATAGTAGGTTTTTCCATCTCTAAAATGTGTTTGATATAAAATTCCTTTTTCTACAAATGTATCAAGGGCGCGATAGATTGTTGTTTTGTTTACCTTACTTTTTAAAAGACCTTGAATATCTTCAACTGTCATAGGTGTGTGTTTTTGAATTAAAAGACTCAAAAGGGCTGTTCGAGAAGGGGTCACTTTGAACTTTTTTGCACGCAGTAATTCTTCAGTTTGTGTGTGTAATTTGCTCTTTTTCATAGAATGCGTTATAGTTATAAATGCAAACGAGTTGCATTTATAACTATAACAAAAAATTAGTATGTTGCCAATCATTATATCATCATTATTCATTATGTTCGCTTCACTTGTTGGAATTATTTTCACATGGGGTATATTGGGCGTATATATTAAAAAAAATATTGGACTTTTGGTAAGTTTCTCCGCAGGTGTTTTTCTTATTCTTATCATCAGACTCGGATCAGAAGTATTTGAACATGCACACACTATTACCGAGCCTGTTCCTTGGATTATTGGTGGGGCTTTTGGTGTACTTTTGCTGTTTAAGCTGTTACCAAACTTTCATCATCATCATAGTGATGAACACGAGGATCATGCTCATAGCAAGCTTGATGTTAGAAAAATTGTTATCAGCGACTCGGTTCATAATATTGGTGACGGTGTTTTACTTGCAACTGCCTTTGCTGTGAGTATTCCTGTAGGTATTGCAGCGACAATTAGTATTTTTTTTCATGAAATTGTACAAGAGATATCAGAGTTTTTTGTGCTTAAACAATCGGGTCTCTCTACAAAAAAAGCTCTCTTTATTAATTTTGTTAGTTCAGGAGCTATTCTTGTTGGAGCTATTGGCGGGTTTTTTCTTCTTGAAACATTTGAAGCAATTGAAATGCCGTTGTTAGCTTTGTCGATGGGGGCGTTTCTTGTTGTGGTATTACAAGATCTGATTCCAGAGTCTGTTCGTCATTCGCGTAAAAAGAAAAATTATCTACAATATATTCTTTTTTTCTTGTTTGGAATACTTGTGATGTTTAGTGTGAGTGCTTTTTTTTCTCATTAATGTAAAAATGAAAAATTTGAGCCGGTAAGGCTTGAAAGAGCTTCGTGTTTTTCCCATTTTTCTTTGAGGTTTATTATTAGAAACAACACTAAATTTGCTATACTAATCCTATGAGATCTAATTTTGAGAGAAATATAAAGAATTATACTGAACATATTAAAGATTCTTCTAAGGATCTTTCAAAGGAAGGTAGGACTATTTCTGGAATAAAAAAAACATCTTTACTTGAAAAAACTACTCAAGAATCTCATACAAATATTGAGGCTGAGAATAATATTTATATTTTACAAAAAGGAAAACTTGAAAAATTAAACAAGTTTAAAAAATTCCTTGAGAGTACTAGAAAAGAGGATTATTTTAAACACGCTGTTGTAAATTCAAATATAGAATCTCTTGGGATGGTTTCTTTTTTGAAGGGTGAATTTTTTCTGAGTAATAAAAATAGTGCTCAAGAGAAAATAAAATTTTCTGAAATTATAACAGACAATGAATGGGGTATGGAGTATGATTTTGATAATTCTATAGATATTCAGGATATACGTTCATATTATCTATCGGTTTTAAAATCAGACCTCAGAGAAAAATTGGATAAGCAAATTATTATTTCTGAAACTAGTAATACTTATACTGATACTGGTAAACAAGAAGCATATCAGAGAATTGGAAAAAGAATAGAAGAGGGGAGTGAACAGCAGGGGGTGATTGCAGAAAAAATGGTGAAGAACTTTTTAAAAAAAGTTTTTATTGAGACAGATTCAGATTTTGAAATTATAGACTCTGATGTTTATCAGGATGTTGAACAAAAAATAGATTTTATCATTCACCGTCGAACCTTAAAGAAAAATCGTGGAGTAGGGGTAACTGAGTTTGATGCATCAACAGATATTGGTATCCAATTTACAACAAATTTTGAGAAAGTTAGCCACAAAGAAAGTCAAATTGAAAAAAGTAATAAAAGAAACAATTCAGAAATTGACGGAATAGTTTTGGTTGCTCTACCTGCACATCAGGCAAGTTATTTATATAAAGATTGGTCAAAAAATAAAAAACCTGGTGGGCCAGAAAAAAACTGGAGCAAGGAAGTTAGGATAACAATTTTTCGAGGTGTGATGGAGAAAATTCTATCACCTGAAGAAATTGATGAATTTTGTCAGAAAAATTTTATATAAAAAGTCCGTGAATTTCATGGACTTTTTATATAAGTTTTTTAGCCCTTAACTGTTTATTTTCTTTTGGATAAAAGACTTGGTGTATGATCTCTTAAATATTTATGCGTGTAGGAAATTGTAGATATCTTCAAGAGCTCGGACAGCGTCTCCTGCTGCAATGTTGTTTTGGTGGTAGAGGACGTTTGTACAGTCTCCAGCTGCCCAGACACCACCAAGGCTTGTTCTTTGTCGTTGGTAGTCAATTTTGACTCGTTTAGCTTCGTCGAGGTCAACTAAGCCTTCTACTATGTTTGTATTGGGAATTTGACCAATTTCAACGAAAATCCCTGTAACATCAAGTTTGTGTTCATTACTATCTTTGTCTTTATACGTTAGTCCTGAAACAAATTTTTCTCCAAGTACACTTGCGATATTCGCATTTGTGATTGCGGTCACATTGTCTCTTTTAAGAACTTTTTCAACCGTGATAGGGTCTGCTTTGAATTCAGCGTTTCGATGGATGATGATTACACTTTTGCAGTATTGTGCAAGTTGGGCTGCGGATTCAAATCCTGCATTTCCTCCACCGATAACAGCAACATCTTGTCCGGAGAACAAAGGGCCATCACAACTTGCACAATATGTAAGTCCTTTGTGTTCAAGTTCAGGAGCACCTGGGACATCCACTTTTCTTCGGCTTGATCCAGTAGTAATGAGAACTGTTTTTGTTTCAATTTTTTCTCCATTTGTGAGTGTCACAGAAAAACCATTATTTGTTTTTTCAACTTTTTCTCCACGAGTTCCTGTTTTTACATGAAGATCTTCACCCTCATAATATTCCACATGTTTTTGAAAACTTTCAGCTAAAGCGTGACCAGAAATCTCAGGGGTCCCAATCCAGTTGTAGATTGTTTCTGAAACGACAGATTGCCCACCCCATTCTTCGGTGATAAGTAATGTTTTAAGTTTTTTTCGGGCAGCGTAAACAGCGGCAGAAGCTCCCGCTGGTCCACCTCCGATAATAATTAATTCGTAGTTCATTCCTGTAGTATAACATAGGTGTTAAATTGGTCTCTTTTGACAAAACTCTAATTTTTTGGTATTGTTTCTTAAAATTTAAATTACTGAAATATGGAAAACAAAAGACTTGAAGATTTGTTTAAAAAATCAAGCATTCATGAGATATTGATTAAATTTGGATTTGTCCATATAACCAATATTTCTGAGGATTTTACAATCCAAGAAAAAGAATATTTTAAACATTATCAGGAAATTGAAGGAAACATTATTCTTCTAATTTCTGAACAAGGTCTTATTTTTTTAACGTCATTTTTAGATGACTCTGAAAAGATAAAAAAAAAATTTTTTTTAGAGAAATGGAAATTTTCCCTAATTAAAGAACCTGAAACAATACCCATTGTTGTTTCAGGGGAATTACAAAAAATAATACAAAGGATGAAAAATCCTTGTATTTAGTGCAAAAAAAATCAGGGTTATACGCCCTGATTTTTTCTATTTCTTTTTTCGTAGGAAAGGAGGGATCACTGACCACTCATTATCTTCGTCTTCAAAATCGTCCCCGTCAATGATCTCTATAGTTTCTTTTTCAGGTTTTTTTAAATCTTCAAAGTCTTCTGATTGTGGAAAGGTATTCCGTATTTCCCGTACAGGTTCTTCCTTTTTTGTTTTCTTTTCTTTTTCTGGTTCTTCTATAATCTCTTCAATTTCCTCAGCTTCCATTCGTGACTGATTGTTTACCATCATTTGTTTTGATTGGAAAAGAGATTTCCGAGGAGTACTGTTGGGAAAGCCTGTTGCGATTACAGTAACTTTAAGTTCACCTTTCTTGAGTCGAGGGTCTTCGGTTGTTCCAAAGATAACTCGAGCATCTTTGTCGATTGATTCAGTGATAACTTTAGCAGCCGCTTGAATTTCTTGAATTCCTAGATCTTCATTACCAGTAATAGAGAAGAGAACACCCTTAGCTCCGTTGATAGAAATTTCAAGAAGAGGTGAGTTGATAGCTTGAAGCGCTGCGGCTTCTGCTCGCCCTTCTCCTGTGGCATATCCGATACCCATAAGAGCTGACCCTGCGTCTGCCATAATGGCTTTGATATCTGCAAAGTCCACGTTGATTTTTCCTGGAGTGGTGATAAGGTCTGAGATTCCTTCCACTGCTTGTCGAAGTATTTCGTCCACCATTTCAAAAGCCTCGTTGAAGCCAGTTTCTTGGTCTGTTATTTGAAGGAGTCTGTCGTTTGGAATTGTAATAATTGCATCAACTTCTTTTTCAAGAGCTTTGATACCTTCTTCAGCAATACGAATTCTTTGTGCACCTTCAAAGAAAAAAGGTCGTGTCACTACACCAACAGTAAGTATTCCTTGTTCTTTTGCTACACGAGCAACAATGGGTGAGGCTCCTGTTCCGGTTCCTCCTCCCATTCCTGCTGTGATGAATACCATGTCGGCGCCTTTCACAAAATCTTGAATTTCAGAGCGTGTTTCTTCCGCTGCTTTTTTTCCGATTTCTGGATTCATTCCAGCACCAAGACCCTTGGTAAGATTTTTGCCAAGATGGATTTTTTTATCAGCTTTTGAATGATGGAGATCTTGGACATCAGTATTCATTGCGATAAATTCTACGCCTTGAACAACCCTCTCAATCATGTGGTTGATTGCGTTTCCGCCTCCACCTCCTATACCTATAACCTTTATTCGCGCAGAGGTTTCTACATCTGAATTAATTTTTGCCATATGATTTATGTGTAATAAACGATTATATATTGCTTTACAAAAACAAAAATCTCCTGAAAAACAAGAGAACAATTGTTTAAATGTTAATGACCGATAAAGCTTATTCTATACTACCAAGATTTTATCAGCTTGTCGTTATTGACGAGTTAAGGCTTGAGCTGTTTAATGATGGATTTAAAGAAATTTCCAATATTAGAAAAGCCTTTATAAAGAGGGTTGAGGCTTGTATTATCTGTTGTACTATATCGTCCAGCCATGCAAAGTCCATATACGACAAACCATCCAGCGTCTTTTAGAACAGGATTCTTTTTTGTATTTACAGGGATTGTTGCAAGGTTTGCTGGAATATTAAGGATTTTTCGAGCGAGGGTTTCTGTAATAGGAACTTGTGATCCTCCACCCATAATGATAACTCCCGCTGGAAGTAGTCCGTCACGCTTTATTTTTTTCAGATATTTTTGAACAAGATCAAAAATATCTGAAAGACGAGCTTCTATAATATTTTCAATTTCGTCTTGTGGGACATTACCAATAAGAATTCCTTGTTTGATTTGCTCTGCTTCCGTCAGAGAAATTTTGAGACCGAGAGCAATGTCGTTGGTAATATCGGTTGAACCAAGATTGAATACATGAAGAGAAATAACGTAGTTGTTTTCAAAGACTGTCAAAGAAACAGTTTCAGATCCAATATCCAAAAGCATACAGCCTGCAGTTTTTTGTTTTTCGGTAAGCGTTACAAGACTTGCGGCGATTGGACTTGCAACAACATCAATCACATCAACTCCAGCGCTGTTTACAACACTGATAAGATCATCGAGGTGTTGTTTGAGACAAGCAATGAAAATGACCGTAATGTCGAGTTTGATTCCTTTCATTCCTTCTGGTCGGCCAAATATTTTTTTACCATCAAGTTTGTATTCGAGAGTTAATGTGTCGATGACATGTTTGTTTGGAATAGAAAGTTTACTTTCAGCATCTCGAAGTGCTTTTTGAATATCGAGGGAAGTTACTTCGTTGTCAGCTTTTGAAATAATACACGAGCCACCACTGATATGAGAAGAAAGAGAAATCCCCCCAACCGAAAGAATAGCTTGTCGGATACAAGTTCCTGAGGTTTGTTCTGCTTGGTTGAGGGCGTCTCGTAAGGACTCGACTGTTTCGTTTGGGTTGACTATGTAACCATGTCGCACTCCACGAGTTTCTGCGTGACCTATACCAATGATTCTTTTGGTTTTTCGTTCTGCTTCGTGAGTATATTCAACAGCCATCACTCGTGTGTTGTGACTTCCAATATCAATTCCGACTGTAATATTTTTTGACATACGATATAAAATAAGAAATCACAGATGATTTCTTGAAAAGTTGTATATCTATTGTACTACAAAGTTTATTTTATATAAGGGGAAAATGCCTTATTTACTTTTTCTATGATCAAAAAGTAACAAAAAATCTAGACCTTCTTGAAAAAGTAAAAATGTAAAATTATCTATTCTTAGTATTTTTTAAAAAATTTCCACAAGAGTTTTTCTTCCAATGTTTCCATTTCAGTTCCATGTTTATAGCCTTTAAGGTGGAGGCACCCGTGAATAAAAAGAAATAGAAGGTGTTGCTGGTATGACATATTAAAATCTTTTGCGGAACTTCGAATGGTTTGGAGGTTCATGATGATTTCTCCTCCGTTTTTTTCAAGAGGGAAACTTAAGATGTTAGTGTGAGTTGCGTCGCCTTTGTATTGGGTACTAATTTCTTTAATTGTTTTTAAATCAACAAAGGCAAGTGATAGATCGTAGTTTTTACCAAGAATATTATTTTTTGCATGAACAAAAGGCAAGCTTGGAAGCTTGCCTTTTGTTGTTCGTATTATAGATAGTTTTCCGGAAAGTTGGCGATCCATCTATTTTATTTTACCAAGTTTTCTCATTTTTGCGATGTCTTGCTGTTTTGCAATTCGTCGGAGAGCACTTCTTTTTTTCACAAGGGAAGAAGGCTTTCGTGCGTCATATCGGTTGTTTCTGATATGTCGTACGATATTTGAATCTTTAACGCGTCGTGAAAATCGTCGCAAAAGATTTGTACCACTTTCATTTCCTTGTCGGTTGTCTTCAATAATAACGGTTTTGTTCATAACGACAAAAACAATACCATAAAGGTTTTATAAAAGCAATATTTTATAGTAAATCATGGGGATTAACGATAATTGTCCATGAAGAGGGGAAAAGCATAAGCTTTTTTTTGAGTTCTTTAGTCTTTGAAAAATCAGAGGATTTATTCCAAGGAAGAGGCCAGAGTTTTGCTGGGACTTTCAAAACGGCATGGGTAAGTTTGTTGGATTCTCGACTACTTTTTCCATGGTACATATACATTTCATAATCTTTGAATGTTTTTTTAAGATAACTCTCAAGCGCAACTTGCTCTTCTCGCGGGCCGTCATAAGACATTTTTATAATATTTGAAAAAGGCGGGTAGTCCCAATATTTTCGTTCTTCGTAATCGTACTCAAAAAAATCAAGAAGTTTTTTACTGTTGAGAATAGAAATAATTTTTTGATCTGCATTTCTTGTTTGAATATATAGTTTCTCTTTTGTTTTCATCGAAAGGTCCATGATGATATGCATGATTTTTTCATACATATTGAATTGAGGAATATTAAAAAGAGTATCGAGTGAAATGATACAAGTCAAATCAACTTTTTCTTTGAGATATGGAATTCCAATAAGGCTTGTAATCAAAATAGCACCTTGGTCTTTTGAATAGAATTCATCGATGGTTTCTATTATTTTATTTGGGGTGTTGTTGTGGTTTTGATCAATTCGGAAAAGTGAGATATCTTTATTGTTTTCTTGAATAAGTTCTTCAATCTTTTCTGTGCCAACACCAAGTGGTACCAAGTTCCAGCTACCACAGGAAACACAGACAATGTTAGCTCTGAAAACCTCGTTGTGTTTTTTACTTTTGTAATATTTATCGCCAGTTTCTGGGTCTATATGAAGTGTTAAGGGAGTTCCTTTGTGGGTGAGGGTTGTTCCGCAGTCATGGCAAACTGTTGTTGAAGCAAGTCCCGGGCGCAAAGAAAATAAAACAATTTTTTTGCCCGAGTGATAATATTGGAGTACTTCTTGAAGTACTGTGTAACTGATGATTTTAAATGAAGGTTCACCAAGTCGCATATCAACAATCTTATGGTGTGCTTCGGAGTCAATTCGAAAATATAAATTATTGATAACTCCAAACTCTTGATGTTTGTGTCGAGTGAGCGTCTCGGTGCGAAGAAGGTTATCGGCAAGAATAAGTTTTATATTTGAAACACGAGCGAAAGCCTCAGTAAAAATCCTACCATCAACAAACGGGGTTTTGTTTGACCTATAGTGTGGAGAACTTTCATGTTCGATGATAAGTGTTCCAACATCACTTCGAGGTACGCACAAGAATTGTGTTGTGTGGATAAGACATAGTGGGTGAGAGCTTTGGGTTGTAATGTCCCAATTTTCAAGAAGTGTTTTCGGTGTTTTTTTACTGTGGAAAACTACGCAGTATTCTTTAATGCCTTTTTCTAGTTCCACTTGAATAGCTGAGGCTTCTTGAATTGTAGGTACACAAAAGCGAATTGATTCTCTACGAGCAAAAGATTCACGAATAAGACTTTTGTAAAAATCGATTCGTTCGTTAAAGGGTTTTTGAAAAACTAATCGTTCTTTTGTGTATGAAGTTTTCTCTAGGTCTCTTTTTTCTTCTGGTTTAAGTTTCTCTATATTTTCTAAAAAAAGTTTTGGTAGAGCATCAGAAAAAATTTGGCTAAGACTTCCTAAAAAATAAATTTGCATCATCTCGATAGTTGTAAAAAGATGAAAAGAAAAAGGAGAGGGCCCTAAAACTTTTTTAATGGCACGCAGTTTAAAGTCCGCATTCTTGAGTTCTCCTTTTTGTTTTTGTGCGTCTTCTATTTTTATGACCAATGCTTTGTAGAATTGTTTTTTGATTGGAATTTCTACAATATCACCAAAGGATATTTTTTTTGTTGAGAAATAGCTAAGATGGTCTTTCGGAAGACTTCGTGAAAGTGGAACAACAGTAATAATATTAGCTTTCATATTTTAATTGTATCATGAGAGCTTTAACAAAAATATATTGCTATATAAGCTTTTTTCTCTTCTTGTATGTTTTTACACTTTTTTTTTGCTCAGGTTCTTATATAATGAATATATCGTTTTATGCTACCTATAATAGAACTATATATTCAAAAAAGACCAGAAAAAGAAGGTCAACGAGACCAACAGTATATTCCCAACTCGAAGTATATTGAATTTTGGCAAGATTTTTATCAAAAAATAAAAGAGTACACTCTTTTTGATAAACCTATCTCGTACATGGAGGATAAAATAAATCCATATTTCGGATATTTTGGTTTTCGTTTTCACCCCAACACAAAACAACCTGATTATTTTCATACAGGAATAAGTATTTCTGAAAAGCCAAAAACAAAAGTTTTGCCTGTGTGTGATGGCGTTTTAGAATATTCTGGTTTTGGTATAGTGAATGGCTTTTATGTTTTTTTGTCTCATCCACATATTCAAACTGAAGATGGTTATGTGATGTATAGTTTATATATGCATCTTAAAAAACCTTTGGTAAAATTTTCTTCTTACCAAAAAATGCTTCGAGAAATTTCATTTCACAAATATCCACAAATTATGATTGAAAGGGAAACTCCGATTGGTGAAGTCGGGTCAACTGGTATTGTTGATGGTAAGCATTCTCATCTTCATTTACAGATAGAGTTTCGTCATCCTCAAAAAAAGAAGGTTGTCATTATTGATCCTCTTCGTTTGTACGGATCTCGTTCACTTAAAAATAGAAGTACTGACTTAAAAAACAATGAAGATTTTGAAGAACTTTATACATTTCGAAAAAAAGAAATGAAAAAACTTGGAATTAGTAGATATTTTGAATAAGAAGCACTTTTGACTTATAGGCTGTCTTAGGGTAGAAATAGACTAAACTCAAAAAAATGCTCTATGATAAATACACTCGTTATTAATGGAGGGAAACCTCTTAATGGGACTATAAAAGTCCAAGGTGCTAAAAATGAGGCACTGCAAATTCTTGCGGCTGTTCTTTTGTTTCCAGGGAAAACTTTGGTGAATAATATTCCGGATATTTTAGATATCCAAGAGCTTATTAATATCCTTTCTATTCTTGGAGTGTGCATCGAAAAACAAAAAAAGGACAGCTATCTTTTTGATGCTACCAATGTTAATCCAGAACAAATGAAGACTTCTGAATTTCGCGAAGCTTCATCAAAACTTCGAGGTTCAATCATGGTTGCTGGTGCGATGATTGGTCGTTTTAGTGTTGCTTATATGCCAACACCAGGTGGTGATAGAATTGGAATTCGTCCAGTCTCAACACACCTGAAAGCTTTCCGTGATCTTGGTGCTGTGTTGTCTGAAAAAGATGGAGTGTATAAGATTTCTTTATACCAAAGTTCACTCGTTGCCGATCAAGTAATTACACTTTCTGAGGCATCTGTGACTGGTACTGCAAATCTTTTACTCGCTTCGGTTTTTTATCGAAAAAATAATCGTATTCCTCGATTTAAAATTTTCAATGCAGCATGCGAACCCTACATTCAAAAACTTTGTGAACTTTTAAATTCTTACGGGGCAAAGATTTCTGGTGGCGGTTCAAATCTACTCTCGGTTGAACCAGTTGATTTTGAGAAGATTAATGCTTCACAAACTCAAAAACACACAATGTCACCAGACATGATCGAGCTCGGTAGTCTGATCTGTTTGAGTACGGTTTCTGGTACAGGTGTTTTGATTGAATGTCCTAAACCAATAGAAACTCTTGGGACTACTGCAGACAGGGTATTTCGAAAACTTGGTGTAAATTATGAGGAGAGAGAAGACTCTCTTTGGATTCCTCACCATCCCGTTTTTGAAATTCAAAAACCCACAGCACCTGGGAAAACTGTAAGAGTAGTCTACGATCAGATATGGCCAGGTTTGTCACCTGACCATATTAGTACTGTGATTGCACTTACTGTTCATTCTAAAGGCACTCTTGTTGTGGAACAAAGAATGTTTGAAGAAAGACTCAACTTTGTGAGTACTTTGCGAAGTATGGGTGCAGAAATTGTTTCTGCAACAAACAAAATGGTTACTGTTATTGGAAACAGTAAACAAACAAAACTGCGGGGTTTAGGAATGTCTTCTCCCGATATTCGTGCAGGTATGGCTCTCCTTATTTCTGCGTTAGTAGCTGAAGGGACGAGTCTGATAAGTAACGCTTCTCAAATTCACCGAGGATACGAGGATATCGTAGAACGTCTACGTGGTCTTGGTGCTGATATTGAAGAGAAGAATTAATGAGATTGTTCTTTTTAAAAGCCGGTGCATTTCACCGGCTTTTTTCTATTACGTCCAGTATTTTCAAATAATATGTATGCTATAATCTATCCACTTATGGGATTTTTCACTCGAAAACTTGGAATAGATTTAGGAACCGCAAATATACTTGTGTATCTTCCTGGTAAAGGAATCGTTTTAAACGAACCATCGGTGGTAGCTGTGTCCGAGCAAGACAACAAGATTCTCGCTATTGGAAAAGAAGCAAAACTCATGATTGGGCGAACCCCTGATTCCATCATTGCATATCGTCCAATGAAAGATGGAGTCATTGCAAACTATCGAGTGACAGAAGCAATGCTTCGATATTTCATCGGAAAAGCTCTTGGTCCGTTTTCACTTTTCAAGCCAGATGTCATGATCTCAGTGCCTGCGGGCGTGACTTCGACAGAACGACGGGCTGTGGTAGAAGCTGCTATCAAAGCCGGTGCTCGAAATGCTTATGTGGTAAAAGAACCAATCTTAGCAGCAATAGGCGCGGGTATTCCTATTCACGAGACAAAGGGTTATATGATTGTCGATATTGGAGGAGGAACAACCGATGTGGCTGTTATTTCTCTTGGGGGGATTGTATCGTGCAAGTCTGTCAAGGTTGCGGGAGATAAAATTGACCATGCAATCGCCGACTATATTAAAAAAACATTCAACCTAGCTATTGGTGATAGAACTTCTGAACAAGTGAAAATCAAGATTGGTTCAGCTATTCCTTTGGAAGAAGAACTGATTGCTACAATTAAAGGACGAGACTTTGTTCAAGGACTTCCACGAACAGCACAGGTTTCAACTAATGAAATTGTAAAAGCAATTGACAATGAGTTGAAAGGAATTGTAAAAGCTATTAAAGATGTTCTTCAAGAAACACCACCAGAATTGGCGAGTGATATTATTGACCAAGGAATTATTTTAACTGGTGGATCTTCACAGCTCCGTAATCTTGGAGAACTTATCTATCGAAAGACAGGTGTGAAGGCTCGGCTTGCTGACGATGCTTTGTATTGTGTGGTTAAGGGGACAGGTATTGCTCTTGAACACTTGGACACCTACAAAAAATCTATTATTTCAAAACGATAAACCAAACAGTTTGTTTTTTAGGATAACAGAAACATGAACAATTCGTTCGGGTTTTTTATTTTTCTTTTACTTAAATTTTATGTCGAGGTATACTTGTGAATATGACACTTTTAAGTCACCATGCACATATTTTTATCGGTAACCCTAGAACCTCAAAAGAAAGGATTTTTGAATATTTACGAGACGAGGGAGTGGACACTGAAAGTCAAAATATATATGTGCAAGAAACAGGAGTTTTTACTATTGGTCAAGCTCGTGAACTTAAACGATTTGTTTCTCAAAAATCTACAAATGGGCAAGATCTGTTTGTTCTCATTTTGACAGAAAACTTTTCTTTTCAAGCACAACATGCGCTTTTGAAAACACTTGAAGAACCAAAGAAGGGAGTTTGTATTCTTTTTGTAACCCCGCGAGTACATACTTTACTATCAACACTTCGGTCTCGTGTGCAACTACACTACCTTACTGTTTCAAAAAGCATTAGCCCTATTGATGTTTCTGTGTTTAAAAATACACATGTTGGGGAACGTATCGCAATGGTGAATAGTTATTTGCAAAAGGTAAAAAATGAAGAGAGTGAAAATGTGCGACATGAGGTTCATTATTTTCTTAATGCCTATGAAGAAAAGCTTTATGAAGAAAAAAAGATAGAAAAAAATATCAAGGAATTTGAAGTACTTTTTTTTGTTAAAGAATATATAACCGATCAAGGTTCCTCAGTAAAACAACTTTTGGAACATTTAGCTTTGATGAAAGGATAATATTTGATAGTATATAATAAATCTTGTTTTTTGAAACAAGTGAAATAAACACAAACAAACTAACCAAAATAAAACCTATGAAATCTTTTATTTGCCTTTCTCTGGGTCTATTGTTTGTTTTTGTGAGAGGTTTTTCTCAATCTCAAAACAAAAACAAACTACAGGACATTTCCGATTCGCTGTTGATTCAAACAGAAAATGGAAAGTATCTTTTCACTACTTCTGATCAAATTATTGTTGAAACAAAACAAAGTTTTTCAGGAGCTCACGCACACACTCTTATTGAAAAAAAGTCACCTTACTCTGAAGCTTTAATTTCTTTCGAGTATGAAAGAAGAGACTTCTTTAACTGGTGGCAAATGTTTTTAGAGGGGGTTACAAAAAAAGAGTTGATGAGCTGGAATACAAAACCAAAAGAGTCGGGATATATTTTATATCCGCTGTTTTGGTCTTCGGACCCAGACGTTCTCTATTTGTATAGCCAAAATGGTGATGCAATAGAAAACAATCAAGGTGTCTTTGAATACAACATAGAGACACAAGAAACAACTCTTCTTTTAGATGGGGGTAGCTATGTTGACTTGCCTCTTATCAACAAAGAGCGAACAAAGATGTTTTTTATTTCTTATAACAACACTTCAGAAACAACGGTATCTGAACTTGATTTGTTAACAAAAGAAATTAAACAATTTATTCAGCTGGAATCCATTCAGTCTATTCAGTGGCTTTTAAAAAAAGAAGCACAACAGTTTCAAATGGAAACCTGTCCTATTGACCAAGACCAACCACCACTTCACTCTCCCTTTCAACCAGGAACTACTTTTTGTGTGACACGAATGGGATTTGAAAGTGTTTTGTTGTGCGAAGAGGCTTGTGAATATCATGGGGATATTTGCAGTCCATTACCTTACTGTGAAGGGCATTGTGAGCTCGGTTGTGTGGACTGTCGTGATGCTGTGGATATGGATGTCTTGGATAATAGTCAAACTATTATTATTGCTAGTGCTTCAGGTTTTGTTATTCGAGCTCAAACAAATTGTCCGGCACAAGGAATGGGTGAAGGGTATGGTTTTGGTCTACATGTTGTTATTCGGCATGGAGATAATAATGACGAATTAGCACCAGAAACTTTGTATGCTCATTTAGAATCCGTTTTTGTGGATGAAGGAGACTATGTTTTTTTGGGTCAGCCAATTGGTCTTTTGGGAAATTCTCAAGCTCTCGATTGTAATGGTGATGGTGTACTTGATTGTGATTGTGATAATCAGTCTAATACTCATATTCATTATGAATACCACGAAGGGTCTTCTTATCTTTATCAAGATTTTGATATCATGATGCCAGTATTCGAAGATGTCGGATCATGTGTGGTACAACCCAATGATTCTTATACCGCAGGGTATGAAGAGATGTTAAACGAGTATACTAATCCTTCAACACAATATTCTTATTCTATTGAAGGAGAATGTGGGGAGGTTCCTATAATTACTTTTATTGGAGAAACTTGTGGGTGCTGTACTTCTTCATGGAATGTTTTAGGTAGTACTTTTGGAGAAGACACTGTCACTTTTCCAGTTTTACTAGAAATGTTTCAAGAATGGGGAGGTAATGAGTATCTTGTGCTTTCTCGGACGGTTCAATCACCTTGTGCACAGCTGGTTTCGTATGTAGATGTGGTAATTCCAGCTTCACAATTCTTTGGAGATTGCGTTTTTGGTTGTGTTCAAGAATACGCTTGCAACTACAATCCAGACGCAACTAACGATGATGGTTCTTGTGATTTTTCTTGTTCAATTTCTTGTGATGATGCTGATATCAATAATGATGCAATAGTCAATATTTTTGATATCATTCCTTTTTTGGATCTCATAGGAACAAGTGGAGAGCCTTTCATGACTGGTGATCTCAATGGAGATGGAGAGGTTTCTGGTATAGATCTTCTATTCATCTTTAATTATTTTGGGCAAATTTGCCCTTAAAAAAAGAATCCGCTTATAGAGCGGTTTTTTTTTGGACTTGTTGACAAATAATAAAATACTCGTAGTATTTTACATGACTTTAGTTTTTTAAAAATAAAGATTCTAAATACAAAGAGGAACTGTGTTTGGTCTTTTGAAATTAACTTGGTTGCCCGGGCTTGTTTACACTTGCTTGGGCTTTTTTTATTTATGTTTTTTATGTAGAATGAATACTATGTATGATTTAACACAAGCAAAACAAAATCTTGAAAAGGTGGTTACTTGGCTTCGAAGTGAATACGGAAGTGTTCACACCGGTCAAGCAAATCCTCTTATTTTGGATTCAATAAAAATAGATTCTTTTGGCTCTCAACAACCTATAAAAAATGTCGCAAGTATTCAAGTGGAAGATGCTCGGACACTTCGAGTTTCTCCGTGGGATAGAAATCATGTTGCGCTTATTGATAAGGCTATCACCTCTGCAGATCTTGGACTTTCTGTTTCTGTTGATGGAACAGGAATCCGTGTACACTTTCCTCAACTTACCGAAGAAACACGAGCGAGAATTGTAAAAGTTTTAAAACAAAAACTTGAAGATGCTCGGGTGAGTGTACGAAAAGAACGAGAGCATACCATCAAAGATTTAGAGGAACAAGATTTGCCAGAAGACACAGTTCATGGAATAAAAGACTCACTTCAAAAAACTATTGACTCAGTAAATCAACAACTTGAAGAAGTTTTCAAACAAAAAGAAATAATCACAATGAAAGTCTAGGGTAACAAAAAAGCAATCCCATAAGGAATTGCTTTTTTGTTACCCCTTTATTCTTTATTCGTTATGCTTTATACTTTCCTGTATGTCACTATTTATTTCAATTCTTGTTTTCATACTTGTTCTTGCAGTGCTGGTTGTTGTTCATGAATTTGGACATTTTATTGTTGCTAAAAAATCAGGTATTCGAGTTGATGAATTTGGTTTTGGTTTTCCTCCTCGGATTGCAAAACTTTTTAAAAGAGGAGATACAGTCTTTACTCTCAATTGGATTCCTTTTGGTGGATTTGTAAAAATATTTGGAGAAAATGGAGAAGATGTCGCAGATAATCCAGAAGATGCAAAAAGAAGTTTTGTAAGTAAGTCAAAGTGGACTCAAGCGGGTGTTTTGTTTGCTGGTCCTTTTTTCAATCTTTTGTTTGCTGGTATTATTTTATCAGGTATGTTTTTCTTTGGCTCACCAGCTTTATTTGATGATATTGATGCTCAATATATTTCGAATCTCCATGTTGCTGTTGTTGAAATTATGCCGGGTTCTCCAGCTGAAACAGCTGATATTTTAGTTGGTGATAAAATCACTTCTCTTATATACGGTTCTAATGTTTTTGAAATAACAAACCCAGCTGATATGTCTGGAGTAATTAATGATCATGGAACACAAGAACTTACTTTAGTAATAGAACGAAAAGGTGAGTTTTTAGAAGTTATACTTACTCCTTCTTACGGACTATATGAAGATCAGAATAATCCCGCGCTGGGTGTTGCTCTTGATACTGTTGGGACTCTCCATCTCCCTGTCCATAAAGCTATTATTCGTGGATTCGAAAAAACTTGGGAACTTACAACACTTACCGCGGGTTTTTTATTTGATTTAATTTTAGGAATTTTTTCAGGAGATAAGACAAACTTAGGAGCTGTGACTGGCCCCATAGGAATTGTTCCTGTTGTTGGCGAGGCTCTTCAAATAGGCTTTTCTTTTGTTGTTATAATTACCGCGCTTATATCAATAAATCTTGCAATTATAAACTTATTACCATTTCCTGCTCTTGATGGTGGAAGACTCCTTTTTATTTTAATTGAATCAATTAAAGGATCTCCTATTAATCCAAAAACAGCCTCTATCATTAACGCTTCTGGATTTTTTATATTAATCCTTTTAATGCTTCTGGTTACCATACGGGATATTTCTCATCTTTTGTAAATAGTTTACAAGACCATTTGACAAAAATATTGTCAAATGATACTATACAGAACAGCGAACGAATAAGTCCGCTTTAAGATTAAAGTTGAAATATTATGTCAAAATTATCTTTTAAACCAAAACAAGTTACAAAGAGCCTTTTAGGTGCTCTTCGCGAACGTTCGTTGGATGTGGTTGCAAGTCGTTTTGGACTCAAAACTGATGTGCAAAGAAAAACTCTTGAGGCAATTGGCCAAAAGTATAGTATTACACGAGAGCGTATTCGACAGATTGAAAATTCAGCATTAAACACTATCAGAAAATCTGATGAGTTTATAGCAGAACAAGCGGCTTTCGATGAGCTTCGTGATACATTACATTCACTAGGTGCGGTAATTGGTGAACAAGAATTACTTGAACAACTAGGTGATGACCAAACAATTCAAAATCACATTTATTTCCTTTTGGTTTTAGGTGATCATTTTAAATTTCATAAAGAGAATGAAAACTTTAAAGCTCGATGGACAACTGATGATATTACTTTAGAAAAAGTGCATGATGCACTTGCTAATTTATATGAAGATTTAGAAGATGATGAGATTCTTTCAGAATCAGAAATTATTGATAAACTTTTACAAAACATACAAGCAATAAACGAAGAACATCGTGATCAAGAAATTGCAAAACGATGGCTTCGAGTTTCTAAGAAAATATCACCAAATCCTCTTAATGAGTGGGGGAAATCTCATTCTAAAAATGTGAAGGTTCGAGGTGTTAAGGATTATGCATTTCTTGTTATGAGAAAACACGGTAACCCTATGCACTTTCGAGAAGTAGCAGATGCTATCACAGAATTGTTTGGTAAGAAAACACATCCTGCAACAACACACAATGAACTTATTAAAGACAGCCGATTTGTTTTGGTTGGAAGAGGTAAATATGGTCTCAGAGAATGGGGATATAAACCAGGTGTTGTGAAAGATGTTATCAAAGAAATTCTTGAAAAGCATGGACCGCTTACTCGTGATGATATTGTGGGTCATGTTATGAAAGAACGATTTCTTAAACGAAACACGATTCTTGTAAACCTACAAAATCCAGAGTATTTCACTCGTCTTGAAGATGGACGATATACAATTATCTAACGAAATAAAAAACGACCTCTTTTTAAAGGTCGTTTTTTATTTTTTGAGGTATAATAAAAATATTCTATGGAAGGACTTTCTGATCTCTTATATTTTTTTATAGATTTATGGCCACTATGGATTTCAACAATAGCGGTTTTTCTTGCATGGCACTGGTGGCTCCGTTATTTAAATCGTAAATTTGTTGAAAATATAAAATGGGCATTATTGGAAGTTCGTCTTCCAAAAAATATTTACAAATCACCAATTGCTATGGAACTTGTTCTTTCTAATGCACTTTCACAAACTGGTGGTGTTGGTACTTGGGTTAAAAAATATTGGGATGGGAATGTTCTAAACTGGTTTTCTTTGGAAATGGTTTCACTTGGTGGTGATGTAAAGTTTTTCATTCGAACCAATAAGGCATTTAAAATGATTATTGAAAATCAAATTTATGCTCAATATCCTCAAGCAGAAATCTCAGAAGTTGAAGACTATGTTATTCCTGTTATGGGTCAAATGCACAAAGAACCTTGGTCTATATTTGGCTCAAATTTTATTTTAACAAAAGAAGACCCATATCCTATCAAAACCTATATTGACTACAAGCTTGATCAGGCAATTGAAAAACTAAAAGAAGAACAAATTGTCGACCCTATTACTTCTGTTATTGAGCTTTTAGGTTCAATACGACCTAATGAACACATGTGGTTTCAGATTTTAGTTCAACCAACGACTAAGCGTTACAAAAATCCAGACAATTGGTTCAAAAAAGGAAATTGGCAAGATGAAGGCAAAGAGTTACTGAAAAAACTTAAAAAAGACTATGTCCCAGAGGAAGGCTCAATTAAGCAACTTACCCAATATGAAAAAGATATTATGACAGCTATTGAACGCAGTATCTACAAACAAGGTTTTGATGTTGGAATACGCGCTATATATCTTGCCAAGAAAGATTCTTTTGATCCAAACAGAATCGCTGCAATGCTTGGGGCTTTTAAACAATACAATGCACCGCACCTTAATGGTTTTAAATCAGACAGTTCAACAGGTTTTGATTACCCATGGCAAGATCCAACAGGTAGACGGACATTGAAACTAAAACGAAAAATGTTTGATGCATATATTCGTCGTTCATATTTTTATGAGCCTTACAAAAATAAACCGTTCGTATTAAATAGTGAAGAGCTTGCAACTATTTTTCATTTTCCAGGAGCTGTTTCAGAAACACCACAACTCAAGCGTATTGAATCAACAAAGGCTGAGCCACCTTCAAATTTACCTCTATAATTTATGTATACATTAAATAAATTTCATCACTCAAAAGAAAAAGTTGTTGGTTTTATAAAAAAAGAACATTTTGTTTTTTTCGGGGTTGTTGTGGTGGTGGTCTGTGCAGCAGTTCTTGTTTTTTTACTTCCCCCAAAAAACTTCCCAGTGAATGATTTTATTGAGGTAAAAAAAGGAACTACAATGTCAGAGTTTTCTCAACAACTTAAAGAAGAAGGTTATATAAAGTCAGTATTTCTTTTCCAGACAATTTCTATAGCACTTGGTGGGCAAGGTGGTCTTGTGGCGGGTGATTATTCTATGGGGAAAACTCAAAATTCTCCCACACTCGCTCGTCGGTTTACGCATGGATTGTATGACCTAGAAAGAATCAGGATACGTTTCAATGAGGGCGACTCAGTGTATGTCTATGCAGATATCTTGGATGAAAAACTACCTCGTTTTGATAAAGTTCAATTTTTGAGAATTGCAGAAGAAAAAGAAGGATATCTATTTCCGGATACCTATATTTTTTTTGAAACAGCAGATGAACAAGATGTCATACTTGAACTTGAAACAGTTTTCGAAGAAAAAACAGCTAAAATTAAAAAAGCAGTAGAGGCTTCGAAAAGAAGTTTTGAAGATGTAGTAAAAATGGCTTCTATTATTGAAAAAGAAGCAAATCGAAATAAAGCAGAGCAACAAGTGATTGCGGGGATTCTTTGGAAACGAATAGACAAAGGAATGCTTTTACAGGTTGATGCACCATTTAAATATTATCTTAACAAGGGTTCTTTTGAGCTTACAAAAGAAGATTTACGATCAGACCATCTCTACAACACGTATACCCGAAAAGGTTTGACACCAACTCCAATTGGTAATCCTGGATTGAGTACTCTTATAGCTGTAAGTAATCCCACACCTTCAAGTTATTATTTTTATCTCCATGATAGAAAGGGAAATGTTCACTATGCAGTAACACACGAACAACATGTTGCAAACAAGAAAGCATATCTTAAATAGTGTATACTTGTTTTTATTATTGATAAATAATCACAAATAGAGTAATGCGAAAAAATAACCTAGCTTTTATTGATGTTGAAACTACTGGTTTTGACGCACAAAAACACGAAATAGTTGAATTAGGGTGTGTTATTGTAAAACAACTAGATGACAAAGGTTCTTCATTTGAAGTTATAAAAGAACTTGAAATTAAAATTAAACCAGAGCGTTTAGAGGATGCTGATCCAGGAGCTCTTCGGGTTAATGGATACAATGACGCAGATTGGTTGTTTGCACATACTTTACAAGAAGCAATGACTCGGTTTGCAGAAGTAACAAAAGACACGGTCTTTGTCGCGCATAATATTGCTTTTGATTATTCATTTATTCAAGAAGCATTTAAAAAAACAGGAATTGAAAATAAAATGTTTTTTCAGAAACTCGATACCATATCTATTGCTTATGCTAAACTACATACTGATACTTCGGTGGAACGATTTTCTTTACAAAAACTTACTGAACATTTTGGGATTATAAACAAACGAGCACATACTGCACTTGCCGATGCTCGGGCAACTTTTGAGATATATGAAAAGTTAATGAAGTTGTAAAAAGAACCCTCTCGCGAGGGTTCTTTACTTTTGTTTATTGTATTATGTTGTCTAAATAAACAAGTATAAAAAATTGACAATTATGGGACGATTTACAAAAAAAGAACTTCCACTCCAATGTCTCAGCTGAAATTTTCTATCAAGAACTTTTATGTTTGTTCAGTATTGAGGAAAGTGGACACTTGTTCGAATTATAATTGATTCAAAAACTGTTTTTTTGAAATAAGTGGGTTATTTCAGTGTTATAAAATTAACAAACAAAGAAGACACTGAAGAAAAAATAGACATTATTATTTCTGGTTTCAAAAAAAAATTTGGAATTCAAATAAAAACAGGGGAAAAATACTGGAATATCCACAAGGAAAAATATCCAGATATTCCAAGTATGTTACTGAATGAAAAAACAAATATCGAACAAGTATGGTCAGAAATCAATGAGATTACTGATCATACTGAAAAACATCATAATCTTTTTAAGGTATTGTGTTAATAAGGCTTTTCATTTTTTTTGTAGATATATCGATATTTATAAACCAAGGAAGAAGTTCCTTAAAAATAAAATAAAATGAAGTACCTTATTTTTTTTCTACTGTGTTCATTGAACATCTCTGCACAGTACAACTTCTCTGTAACGGGAGAAGAAATTAATTCTCACCAACCTGTTCTGGAAGCTGAAGGGCTTCCATACAACAAAGAGAATTCTTAAAACCTTTGAGGAGATTGAAGGTTCTACTACCGAAGGGCTATTCAGTGCCTTTGAACGTTGGTATATGAATTTTTACAACCATAATGGTATAAAATTATGGGACGAGGAAGACAAATCAAGAGGTAAAATTGAAACAGAGTTCTTATACACGTTTCGTTTTTGGAATGGTGCGAGCTATAAAATTGTTAGCGCAAAATCTGAACTTCGGTTTTATGCTCAAGATGGACGCGCTAGGATTGTGATGGCAAACATTAGATATAATCTCCAGGAAACAGATGTTGTCAATATTCGAGTTGTGAGAGTGATTAAAAATGTTTCTCGCATTCAAGATAGTGCTACAGCAGAAGATCCGAGTTACCAATACTCGATAGAAAAATTAGATGAAAAAAAAGATTCCAATAAATTTTGGAGTAAGTTTTTTATCTCAGCAGACTTTGTAACGAGGTCGATAGTGTTTTCAATTGAAAACACTATCCGTGACTATGGTGCCGAAGAAGAGGGAGATAAATGGTAATTATTTGCCATCTAATCTTGTTATTGGAGTCCTGTGGTAACAGGGCTTTTTCTTTTTGTAAATAATAAGTATGATAAAGAATATGAAAAATGAACAACAAACAGTATTTGTCGGAGTGTCGGGCGGTGTAGACTCATCTGTCGCGGCTTTGTTATTGAAGCAACAAGGATACAATGTTGTTGGCGCTTTTATTAAAACATGGCAACCAGATTTTATTGAATGTACTTGGCGAGAGGAGCGACGAGATGCAATGAGGGTTTGTGCACATTTAGATATTCCATTTATAACAATTGATGCTGAAAAAGAATATAAAGAAAAAGTAGGAGAATATATGATTGAAGAATACAGAAAAGGAAGAACTCCAAATCCGGATGTTATGTGCAACAAAGAAGTAAAGTTTGGTGTATTTTTGCAAAAAGCTCGAGAGTTGGGAGCAGATTTTATTGCGACTGGGCACTATGCACGGAGAAGGGAAGAGAGTGACCAAATGCAACTTTTGAAAGGGATTGATACTAAAAAAGATCAGAGTTATTTTTTGTGGACACTTACTCAAGGTCAGCTTGCGTATATTTTATTTCCTATAGGGGATTTACCAAAGAATCACGTTCGAAAACTTGCAAAAGAGTCTGGCCTTTTCACTTCTGAGAAAAAAGATTCACAAGGAGTTTGTTTTCTTGGTGAGATTGATATGAAGGAATTTTTGTCACATTATATAAACCCAGCACAAGGACATGTTTTAAATATTTTTGGGGAAGTTATTGGGAAACACAACGGAGCTCTTTTATTTACTTACGGAGAACGACATGGTTTTGAAATTACTCAAAAGGGTAGCGACGACAAAGCTTTGTATGTTGTTGATAAAAATATTAGAAACAATACTATCACTGTTTCCTCTAATCTTTCTGACCGAAAAACTTTTGATAATGTCCAAGAAATACAAATTGAACAAACGGTGTGGAACCACCCAATTGAATTTGGAAAAAAATATTCTGCGTCTCTTCGATATAATCAAGAGCCCGTAGAGTGCACTATCCAGAGAGGTCAACATAACACCGCTATGGTTACTTTTAAAGATAACCAAGATACTTTCTCTCCTGGACAATCGATTGTTGTTTATAAAGGAGAACAGTGTGTGGGGGGTGGGATTATTGTATAGTTTTCATCTTATCTTCATATTTAATATGATATAATCTTTGCATTATGCAAAACACACCATTTGAAAATATTAAAAAGAGGATAGATTCAGCGGGACAATTATTAAACCTTGATTCAAAAATAAAAGAACTACTCCGTACTCCTCAAACAACAATTGAAAAAACTTTGAAGATTCAAACCTCTAAAGGAGTTCAATCTTTTTCTGCCTACCGTGTTCAATACAACAATGCTCGTGGACCATTCAAAGGTGGAATTCGTTTTCACCAAGAAGCTGATCTTGCAGAAGTTTCAGCACTTGCGGCTGGTATGGCTATCAAATGTGCTGTAGTGGGAATTCCACTTGGTGGTGCAAAGGGTGGTGTAACGATTGATCCAAAACAATATACTGAAGAAGATTTAGAAAAAGTTTCCCGTGCATGGGCAAGAGAAATGGTAGAGCATATTGGAGTAGATAAAGATATTCCGGCACCAGATGTCTACACCAACGGACAGACAATGGCGTGGATACTTGATGAGTATGAAAAGGCGGTTGGTAGAAATGAACCAGGAGTGATTACTGGAAAGCCAATAGTGCTTGGTGGAAGTTTAGGTCGAGACACCGCGACCGCTCAAGGAGGTGTCTATATTCTCGAAGACTATCTAACACACACAGAAGGGAGGGTTTCTTCTAAAAAAGTTATTGTACAAGGTCTTGGAAATGCAGGATTTAATGCTGCAGAGATTTTGCACGATGCTGGGCACAGTATTGTGGGGGTATCAGACAGTTTAGGGGGAGTCTATAATGCGCAAGGTTTTGACCCACGAGCTGTTATGAAAAATAAAAATGAAGGAAAGAAACTTGGTGAAGGATTGAAACTCACGAGTATAACCAACGAAGAACTTTTAGTTTCTCAATGTGATATTTTGGTTTTAGCTGCGCTTGATAACCAGCTTCGAGAAGATAATGCGAATAGTGTTCAAGCAAAAATTGTTCTCGAACTCGCAAACGGTCCAACAACTCCAGAAGCAGATATTATTTTAGAATCAAAAGGGGTTATTGTGATACCAGATGTTTTAGCTAATGCAGGTGGAGTGACTGTGAGTTATTTTGAATGGGTGCAAAACAGACAACAGTTTTACTGGACTCTTCTAGATGTTCAAAATCGTCTCAAAGCTATTATGACAAAATCTCTGTTTGATGTTTTTTCTTTTCAAAAAAAGTTTATGGTTAGTCTCCGGTCAGCTTCGTATCTCTTGGCGATACACCGACTAGCTGAAGCAATGAAACTTCGAGGAAGAAAATAAGTTGTTTTATTGTATCTTGTAGATAAACTAATACTTTTTTGTCATGAGTATATTTCATGTTAATTTTAAAGTTGATATGCATATCCCGGTAGGATTTTTTTTATAATAAAGTTAATTTTTAGTAAGACTGAAGAAGGTTATGCCGACTATTAATTGACGGAAAAAGAATGTTCAATTTGTTGAAAAATAGTAATTGGGAACTAGAAAAAAGCGGTTACGAATTTACCATTTTACCACTGTATTGGTTGTAACTGTGAGATAGTATATTGACCCATAAAATATGGGTAGACTGCAAAAAAATACGCCTTTGTTGTGAGTCATGTTTTTCTTTGCTCTAGCCCAAAAGTTCCAAATTTTGTATACTATTCCTATGCTAACAAGTAATGAAATACGAAAGCGTTTTTTGGACTTTTTTGAAAAGAGGGGGCATGCCGTGATCCCTCCAGCTTCTCTTGTCACTACTGACGAAAAAGGACAAACAAATGCAACTCTTTTTAATACAGCAGGAATGCAACCACTTATCCTATATCTTTTAGGAAAAGAACATCCACAAGGTAAACGTCTAGCAAGTAGTCAAAAATGCGTTCGAACAATTGATATTGAAGAAGTTGGTGATAACACTCACCTTACTTTTTTTGAAATGCTTGGAAATTGGTCACTTGGCGACTATTTTAAAGAAGACGCAATTAAGTGGAGTTTTGAATTTATGACTTCAAAAGATGAAGGACTTGGACTTGATATCAAGAGACTCTATGTCACAGTTTTTGCGGGAAACGAAGATGTGGCACGTGATGAAGAAGCTGCGAATATTTGGCGAGATATTTTTAATGAGCATGAACTCGATGGAGATAAAAGAATTTTCTACCTTTCTTCAAAAAGCAATTGGTGGACAGCAGGACCAAATAGCCCAGCTGGACCAAGTACTGAAATGTTTTACGATGTGACAGGAACACTTGCAGGTGGCTTGACCCATGATGAGTTTTTGAAAGCTGACCAAGAACAAAAGGTTGTTGAGATTTGGAATGATGTTTTCATGACTTACAAGCAAGAAGATGGAAAGGTAATAGGAAATCTTCCACAAAATAATGTCGACACTGGGGCAGGCCTTGAAAGAGTGGCTATGGTGGTACAAGGAAAAAGTAATGTTTTTGAAACAGACTTGTTTGCTTCTATTCTTAAAGAAATACAAGAACTTTCAACTTCTCACGATCAAAAAAATACTCGTATTGTTGCTGACCATCTTAAAGCATCTTTGTTTTTAATAGCGGATGGAGTAAAGCCTTCAAATACTGATAGAGGATATATACTTCGACGCATTATTCGTCGAGCTGTGGTTTTTTCTACTCGGCTAGGAATCCTTGAATACAAACTTCAAACAGTACTGGTCTCTATTTCAAAACTTTACAGTGAAGCATACCTAGAAGTTTCAGACGCAAGTATTGTTGGTGTCTTTAATGATGAAGAAATTAAGTTTCGAAAAACACTCGAAAAGGGTCTTAAAGAATTTGAAAAAGGGGAGAGGAACGCATTTCTTTTGTTTACTAGTTACGGTTTTCCTTTGGAAATGACACAAGAGTTGGCATACGAAATGGGTGAGATTATTGATGTTGATAATTTCAATAAAAAAATGAAAGAACATCAAGACACGTCTCGTCTTGGTGCTGAACAAAAATTCAAAGGTGGATTGGCAGGGCGTAGTGATGCGGAAATCAAGTACCACACAACAACTCATCTTCTCAACCAAGCACTTCGTGATGTTTTAGGAAACCATATTATGCAAAAGGGTTCAAATATTACTCCAGAGCGACTGCGGTTTGATTTTTCCCATACTGAAAAGTTAACACCAGATGAAATTTCTCGTGTTGAACAGATTGTTAATGAAAAAATAAAAGAAGGGCTACCTGTTTCCTATCAAGAAGTTTCGCTTGAAGATGCTCGCAACGCTGGAGCTCTTGGAGTTTTTGAAGATAAATATGAAGATACTGTAACGATGTATCAAATCGGAATTGGTGATACAAAATACTCTCTTGAAATCTGTGGAGGTCCCCATGTTTCAAATATAATCGGACTCGGAACATTCAAGATTCAAAAAGAAGAAGCTTCAAGTGCTGGAGTCCGTCGGATTAAAGCAGTATTGGAATAGAAAAAATACCGCTTTGTGCGGTCTTTTTTGATTCATTATATTATTCAATTTCTTTCCTTTCTTCTTAGAAATTCCTCTTATTCTTTTAGACATGCTATTTTCTTTTTAAATACGAAAGGATGGTTAAAATTCAGTATGAATTTTGGATGCAAAACTAGTTTTGGAATTTAACTACCGAGTTTAACATAAAATCAAGTACTGATTGTTGTACACAAAATCCCATATCTATATATTTTTTGAGGAATGTTGAGTACTTTAATTTTCCCATCACATTCTTTTTCTTTCAAAATACCTTGTTGTTTTTAAAAAGTAAATATTTTTCCCTTTTCACTTTATTAATTCTCCTTTATACTTAGTATATGTTCGGTTTTAGTTTACAGAAGAAAAAGTCTAACACTCGTCTTGTTATAAGTGTTGAAAAATCACAAATACGTGCATGTTTTGTTTCTGTTGATGAATATGAAAAACCATATATTCTTACTCAAGAGGTCCAAGAGTTTCAAACAAGTGGTTCTGTGGCAGAACTCTACAAAACAATTCACAAAATATTGTTTAAAATTACCAAGAAACATCCAACAACAGTTTCCTCTATTCATTGTGTTTTATCTTCCGCTTGGTCTGTTTCAAAAATCGAAACCTATCTTCGTGACGAAGAGGTTGTTTTCTCTTTGTATGAAAAAGATCTAAATAAGATACTTTCTGATTTTGTGGATACTACAAAAGAAAGTCTAGAAAATAATAATCAAAATCTTTTTGACAAGTTTCAAATATTAGAACAAAATATTATTCACCTATCAATAAACGGCTATTCTGTTGAAGAAATTTTCAAACGAGATGTGAGACGACTTGAAGCTGTTTTGTATGCGAGTTTTGTCTCAACATCATTACTTGAAAATATTAAAGAAGAAATAGAGCGACATATCAGAGGTGTGGTAACTTTCTCAACGGCTACTCTTGCAGAATTTGTTGTGGTTCGTGATATTTTTGAAAATATTGAACAATTCACTCTTATTAGTGTGGATGAACAACAAACTAATGTTTCTTTTATTGATGACGGAGTTTTGCGCTCAACGACAAATTTTTTGCTTGGTAATAGTATTTTTAAAACAAGGGTAGAGTATGCCAATAAACATTATCCTTCAATGTTGTCTGGTCTTACAATGTTACAAAAGGGAACGTCTCATGAAAATATTGATCCTGATCTTAAAAATATTCTAACACTTACAGAACGAGACTGGAGAGATCGTTTTCTGGGTTTTTTCCAAGGTAAGACAATTCCAAATACTGTTATTCTTGTCAGTTCTCAAGAAAACTCATCTTTTTGGCTCAAGCGCGCAATTGAAAGTCCTCAAAATAAACATCTGTCACTAACGGGTACAAATTTACATGCTATACTAATAACTACAGAACTCCTTGATTCTTTTGTCGGTTCGAAAACTGAACGTCCTGATTTAAAACTTATGATTTACGCGTCATTTACAACATTAAGAAACAAATAAAATGTCACTTAGTAAAATTCACGATATAAAACCAATGAAGCATTATGGTGCGAGTAATCAAAAAGTATCAACTCCTTTGGTTTCGAGCGGTCCTCCAATTCGGTCCTCTCGTAATCATAAAAAAACCCACAAGAGTGGTAGAGGTTTATGGTACGTAGCCTTGGTACTTATCCTTGGTTTGTTTTTCGGTCTGTCTATTTTTTTTACTAAAGCAACAGTAACTGTTGTTCCTATCACAAAAGAAATTCCTCTCAATGAGCGTTTTGTCGCATATAAAAAATCAACGTCGAGAGAATTAACCTTCGATGTAATGATGGTTGATGGTAGCGTCCAAAAAACAGTCACTTCACAAACAAAAGAAACTGTTGAGGAAAAAGCTACTGGTACAGTACGAATATACAATGCTCATAGTGCAGAAAAACAATCACTCTTGATTGATACTAGACTTGCAGATGAAAAAGGAAGACTTTACAAAACAGTCAAGAAGATAATTGTACCCGGATGGACTATTGTTGATGGAAAAACAGAACCTGGATTTGTTGACGTTGATGTATACGCAGATAAAGCGGGTACAGAATTCAACGAGGAAGGAGAACTTGAACTTAAGCTTATTGGTTTTAAAGAGGCTAAAAGTCCCAAGTACGATACTCTTTATGCAAAGACAATCACCTCACTTTCAGGTGGTTTTATTGGTGAACGTTACGTTGTATCAGATGAACAAAAAAAAGAAATTGTTGATGCTTTAACTCAAGATTTACAGTCTTCTCTTCATGAAAAGTCTCTTGCTCAGGTTCCAGAGAACACCCTTTTTCCAGAAAAACTCAGTACTCTTATTAATACAAATGTAAAAGAAAGTGTGAGTGATAATGGAGAAATTCAAATAACACTTGAAGGTTCTTTGTTTAGTATCTTGTTCAATAAACTTGAATTCGAAAAATACATCCTCAAAACTTCTATTGTTGGTGTTGATAGAGAGTCTGCGTATATTGCAAATCTTGATACTCTTGCTATTAATTATGTAGACCAGAGTGCTCAGACGGTAAGTCCGGAATCTCTTGAGGATTTAGCGTTTCAAGTTGACGATGTTTTAGAAATTATCTCAATAATCAACAAAGAAGCATTGAGATTTGACCTTGTAGGTAAAAAGAAAAAAGATTTTGAAAATATACTCTCTAGCTATCCAGGTATAGAGCATGTAGAGTACAATATTGATCCGTTTTGGCGGTCACGATTTCCCGACTCAGACGAAGATATAACCGTGGTTATCACCAGTGAAAATACCAAATAATTGACGCTTTTTTAATGTTATGATACAATTGTCTCTATTGCTATTATGCTAGATGAAAATATTATAAAGGTTCAAGGAACTGTTACAGAAGCTTTGCCGAATACAACGTTTCGTATTGATTTAACTGATGGACGGAAAATGATTGCCTATTTATCAGGGAAAATGCGGAAATTCAGAATTAAAGTTTTGATTGGAGATTCTGTTGAAATTGTTACCGACATTAGTGGAGAGAAAGGGCGAATTATAAAGCGCTTGTAAAGGTGTTTTGTTTTCCGCTTGCGTTTTTTATTACTTTGTATTAGTATATCTTTTTGTAAACCCATGGGTTGCCCCAAACGGTTTAATTTTTTTATTATGAAAATAAAATCATCAATTAAAAGAAAAGAACTTCGTCCCGGAGAACAAATGGTTCGAAGAAACGGACGTCTAGTTCGAATTAACAAAAAAGACCCTCGGCGAAAAGCTCGACAGGGTTAATTATTTTTTTGTAACATTATTATGCGAATTGCAGGAATTACAATCCCAGATAAAAAACGAATTGAAATTGGTTTAACCACAGTTTTTGGTATTGGTATTTCAAGATCCCGAAAGATTCTTGACGATAACAAAGTATCATACGATATACGACCAACAGAGTTAAGTGAAGATGATGAAAACAAGATTCGTCAATCAGTAGAAGCTTTCCTTATTGAGGGAGACCTCAAGCGAAAAGTTTCTTCCGATGTAAAGCGTCTCAAAGATATCAATTCATATCGTGGAGATCGCCACTCTCGAAAACTTCCATCTCGAGGACAACGAACAAAAACTAACTCACGAACAGTTCGAGGTAATGTTCGAAAGACTATGTCATCTGGTCGTGTGAAGGCTACAAAGACTTAATCGTAATCTATTTTAATTTAAGAAAACAAATTTACTACAATGGGAAAAAAGCGAATTGTAAAAACTACAGGAACAACAGCTAACAAAGATTTAAAAAATCGTTCTTTAGCTCGTACCCCAAAGAAAAAACTAGCAGAAGGGACACTTTATGTGCAGGCAACCTTTAACAATACAAAGGTTTCTTTTGCTGATGAAAAAGGAAATATTATTTTCTGGTCATCGACAGGTAGTCTTGGATTTAAAGGAGCAAAAAAAGGTACTCCATTTGCTGCTGCAAAAGTAGGAGAACTTATCGGAGAAAAAGCTAAGTCTATTGGTGTAAAAGAAGCCAGTGTTGTGGTTAAAGGGGCTGGGTCTGGTCGTGAACCTGCAATACGAGCATTTATGTCTCACGGTATTGAACTTTCTCGTATTCAAGACCGAACACCAATTCCTCACAACGGAACTCGGCAAAAGAAACCACGAAGAGTATAATTTTTTTTACTAAATAAACTTATTTTAGAAATATCATGATTCTTGGAGCAAAATTTAAAATTTGTCGACGACTCGGTTCTGGTGTGTATGACAAGTGTCAATCACAAAAGTACCTGTTATCTGAAGCTCGACACGCGAAAGCTGGATTGTCTAAAAACAAAAAGCGAAAGCAAATAACTGACTATGGTGTTCAGTTGATCGCAAAACAGCGAATACGTTTTACTTATGGAGTAAACGAAAAACAATTTATAAACTATGTTCAAAAAGCTGAAACTGCTATTGGAATGAAATCAGGGGATAAGCTTGCTGAGCTTTTGGAAAGTCGATTGGATAATATTATCTACCGACTTGGTCTTGCATCTTCACGACGACAAGCTCGTCAAATGGTTTCTCACGGACATTTCCGAGTAAATGACAAACGAACAAATGTTCCATCACAACATATTAGTGAAAAAGATAGCATCACTATCCGTGAAGGTTCAAAAACTTCACCTCTCTTTCAGGAAATTTCTAAAAAAGTGGTAGAAAAAGACATTTCAAACTGGATCTCTTTTGATGAAAAAACCGGTACTGTAAAACTTAAAGGGCGACCAAAAACTGAAGATTCATTTCTTGATTTCAATCAAGTGATAGAGTTCTACAGTCGATAACCAAAAATACATTAGATAAAGTTTATTAGTTATTAGTAAATAAATTAGCGCGCAATTTATGTCTAACACAAAAATAATTTTACCTTCAAAGCCACGACTTGTGTCTGAAGAAGGAAATAAGGGAGTGTATGAAGTTGATAACCTCAACCCAGGTTTTGGTCATACTCTTGGTAATTCATTACGAAGAATTATTCTTTCTTCACTTGAAGGAGCTGCGATAACATCTCTAAAAATAGACGGTGTTGAGCATGAATTTGACACCTTAGAAGGTGTAAAAGAGGATGTTCTCCATCTTATTCTTTATTTAAAGACGGTTAGATTCAAACTTTTAACTGACGAACCTCAAAAAGTTGAACTTAGTGTTTCTGGTCCAAAAATCGTAACAGCGGGTGATATCACTCCTATTGGACAAGTTGAAATATTAAATCCAGAACAATATATCTGTGAAATTACAGATTCAAAAACTAAACTCAATATTGAAATCACAATTCAAAAAGGAATTGGGTACATGACTCGAGAAGTTTTACAAAAAGAAAAAGTTGATATTGGAACAATTGCGGTTGATTCTGCTTTCTCTCCAGTACGACGAGTATCTTACGAAGTAGAAAATATGCGAGTAGGAGACCGTACAGACCACAACCGACTACGAATAGTAATAGAAACTGATGGTACTTATTCTCCACGAGAAGCTTTTGAAAAAGCTGTTGAAATACTTATCATGCAACTTCAGTCAATTCACGATTTCAAGGGTCTTGATGAAAAACCAGAAGAAATAGCAGAAGAGCTGGAAAAAGAAATCGCTGGTGTTCGAGAAGAAATGGAAAAAGAGTTAGGAATGAGCGAGGATGATTTTGATAAACAACAAGAAATGATGAAGACTCGAATTGAAGATTTAAATCTTTCCACTCGAACAATGAATGCTCTTTCAAACGCAAAAATACGGACTGTCGGAGGTATTGCTCGGAAACGAGAAGAAGATCTTCTAGAGGTTGACGGTATGGGAGAGAAGGGAATCCAAGAAATTCGTCGAGCTCTATCAAATTTTGGTATTTTACTTAAATAAGATTAATACCTTTCAAAGATACTCTTATTTAAAGATAAAATCGTGAAGGGCTTGCTAAAGACAAAAAATTCAGTAATATATCACACTATAACAATCAATTATGAGACACCACAACAAAAACAGAAAATTTGGACGAAAGAAGAATGTGCGGCAAGCTCTTATTAGGTCTTTGGCTATTTCTCTTATCCGATATGGACGAATAACAACAACAGAAGCAAAAGCAAAAGAACTTCGACCATTCATAGAAAAACTTGTTACGAAAGCTCGAGTTGCTGGGGATAATCTTTCAGTACGACGATCTATCATTTCAAATCTTATAAACAGAAATGAAGAAACAAAGAAATTGATTCAAGAAATCGCACCAAAATACAAGGATCGAAACGGTGGGTATACAAGAATTTTAAAACTTCCACAACGACAAGGAGATGCTGCACGAATGGCATTTATTGAGTTTGTCGATTAACTATTATGAAAGAATTTACATTTGATGCTACAAATAAAAAAGTTGGACGACTCGCTACTGAGATTGCAGTTATTTTGATGGGAAAAAACGATCCATCATATGAACCAAACAAAGTAGCACCTCACAAGGTTATTGTCTCTCATGTTTCAAAACTATCTATTGACCCAAAGAAAATGAATCAAAAGACTTATTCAAAATTCTCTGGATACCCAGGAGGTTTAAAGAAAATTTCAATGCCAAGAATGATTGAAAAGAAAGGATACGCTGAAGTGTTGCGAAAAGCAGTGTATGGTATGATTCCTGGCAACAAGCTTCGAAAACAAATCATGAAAAATCTAATCATAACTGAATAATTATTATGGCAACTACTAAAGACACAAAATATTTTGGAACAGTGGGACGACGTAAAACCGCAACAGCGCGAGTGCGTATTACTCCTGCAAGTAAGATGGGATATACTATCAACGACAAAGCTTTTGCTGATTATTTTAAAACAACAGAACTCCAAAGAACAATTACTGATGTTTTCACAAAAGGGAAGATTGAAGCAAAATTCACAATTACAGCGGTAGTTTCAGGTGGTGGTATTGCTTCACAAGCTGATGCAATCCGACATGGAATCTCACGAGCACTTGTTAAATTTGATGAAGAAGTGAAAGGAGACCTTAAAAAGCTTGGGTACCTCAAGCGAGACCCTCGGTCTAAAGAGCGACGAAAGGCTGGTATGGCTGGAAAAGCTCGAAAGAAGAAACAATGGTCAAAACGATAATTCTCAAAAAAAATCTGCAATTAATGCAGATTTTTTTTCTTTACTTTTTATTGTATTTATGGAACGGTCATTCACATGTTTGTGGTTATTTTTAAAAAAAGTAAAAACCAAAAATAATGACTTTTAAAGTCTGTAAAAAACCGACATTAATCGCGGGTTTTTTACATATAAAAAAATGATATAATAAAAATGAATATTATAAATCTAAGGTACTATGAAAAAAATTATATTTTTTCTGGGTGTTTTTGTTAACACTATGTCTTTCGCTTGTGGTAAATTCCATACAAGCGAAAATATTATTGTTTCTCAATCAAAAGAGAAATGTGAATTTCATAGTTCACCAGAGAATATACTGGGGGCTCTCGGCGTTGTTTTATTTGTTGCTGTGATTTTTAACAGAGTAATGAATAAAAAAATGTTTGATTAGTAAAATAAAAAAGCCGAGAGTTTCTCCGGTTTTTTTTATTTCAATCCAAAAGTCTCCATAAGTTCCATTTCCGTTTCAGGGTCAAGAAGTTGCGTTACTAAAATAGTAATCTCATTTGAAAGTCCCATATCTTTTTTGAGATTCATAAAAAGATGCTCAAGCGGGTAAGGGGAAACCCAAACAGAATTTTTCAACATGATAAACCCTGCCTTTTTTAAAATATATCGAAGAGAGTTTCGCTCACTTTTTCGAGCTTCTGGAAGGTCGAGCATAACAATCCGCCAATAGCCATCCCAAGACGTTGGTACAAGAGAGGTTGGGGAAGAGAGTTTTATGCTGTGGAGTTTTTGTCGACCTTCAGGTGTGATTCGTACATAAGAAGAATTGTCACTTTCAAGCTCTTCAATAAACCCACTTTCAGAAAGGTTCCGAAGACTTCGGTTGATAGCATATTTAGGCTTTGCAGAAGCCTCAAAATAGGCCTCAAAGTCGCCTTCAATCTCTTTGTGGACATAATCCTTATTTACAGCATTCTTCCCGTGGAGAAGCCGTAGGATCTTTTCTTGGATGCTAGTCTTCTTATTTGACATAGTACAAATTTACCATAGTTATCCACATTTGACAACAATTTTGCGTTCGTAAAATACTTGTCAAAACAAATAAATAGTAATATAATAGGATTATAAAAATTAACACGCTGGTTTTAGGCTTTTGTACTAAAGCAAGAATAATTTCAATGAACGACGAAAAAGAAATGAACGATTTTGAATTTGAATCGGAAGATGAAGTTCAAAATCCACAAGATACAATAAAAAAATTACGAAAAAAACTGAAAGAAGCTGAAGAGAAAGTTAGTGAGAATATGGATGGTTGGCAAAGAGCTCGAGCAGACTATTCAAATCTTCAGAAAGAAAGTGGATTGAAAATAGATCAACTTAAGGGCTATATTGTTGGATCTGTTGTAGAGGATTTACTTCCAGTGCTTGATAGTTTTGGAATGGCAATGGGGAATACTGAGGTTTGGGAAAAGGTGGACGCAAATTGGAGAATTGGGATTGAGTATATACTTAAACAATTCAATGACATGCTCGGTAAATATAATGTACAAGAAATCAAAACAGAGATTGACCACAACTTTGACCCTGAGCTTCATTTAGCTCTTGAAAGTGTAGAGACCGAGGATGCTAGTCAAAGCGGAAAAATTGCAAGAGTGATGCAAAAAGGTTACAAAATGGGTAGTTCGGTCATTCGGCCGGTTAATGTTAAAACTTTTGAATTTAAAAATTAATTTCTAATATAATATATGTCAAAAATAATTGGAATAGACTTAGGAACAACAAACTCAGCGGTAGCTATTGTTGAGGGAGGTCAACCTAAAATTATAGAAAACAAAGAAGGTAATCGGACAACACCCTCGATTGTTGCAATCGGAAAAGATAGTTCACGAATCGTTGGTCTTTTAGCCAAGAGACAATCGGTAACAAATCCAAGAAACACTGTTCATGGAATCAAACGATTTATGGGACACCGATTTTCTGATCCTGCAGTTCAAAAAGACAAAGACTTGATTCCTTATGAAATTCGAGAGGCTTCAAACGGTGGGGTGGAAGTAAAAATGGGAGAAGAATGGTTTACACCAGAAGCAGTGTCAGCAATGATACTTGGAAAAATCAAAGCAGATGTTGAAGAAAAGCTTGGTGAAAAAATCACTGAAGCGGTGATCACTGTGCCTGCATACTTTGATGATGCTCAACGAAAAGCAACAAAAGACGCTGGAGCAATTGCAGGTCTTGATGTTAAAAGAATCATCAACGAACCAACAGCAGCAGCTCTTGCTTATGGATTTAACAGAAACAAAGATGAAAAAATTGTTGTCTACGATTTTGGTGGAGGGACCTTCGATGTCACAGTGCTTGAAGTTTCAGACGACACTATCGAAGTCAAGTCTACTGCTGGAGACTCACACATGGGAGGTGAAGATTTTGACCAAAAAATCATTGCTTGGATTACAGAAGAATTTAAAAAAGATCAAGGAGTGGATATTTCAAAAGACCCTCTTGCTCTTCAACGACTAAAGGAAGCTGCAGAAAAAGCAAAACATGAACTTTCTTCTTCAAACAGTGCTGAGATAAATATTCCATTCATTACATCTGACGCCAACGGACCGAAGCACTTGGCTTTGACAATGTCTCGAGCTGTGCTTGAATCTTTGGTTCAAGAATATATTGACCGATCAATCAAAATTACAGAACAAGCTTTGAATGATTCTGGATTTTCAAAAGGGGATATCAAAGAAATCATTTTGGTAGGAGGGCAAACAAGAATGCCAGCTATTGCAGACGCAGTAAAAAACTTTTTTGGAAAAGAACCAAACAAAACCATCAATCCAGACGAAGTGGTGGCTGCAGGTGCGGCAATTCAGGGTGGAGTTTTACAAGGTGATGTCAAAGATATTCTTCTTCTTGATGTGACACCACTTTCACTTGGGATAGAAACACTTGGAGGAATAGCGACAAAACTTATTGAAAAAAATACCACAATTCCAGCCCAAAAGTCACAAGTTTTTTCAACCGCAGCAGACAATCAACCATCAGTTGAAATTCATGTAGTACAAGGTGAACGACCAATGGCAGTTGATAACAAAAGTCTCGGACGATTTGTCTTGGATGGTGTTCCGCCAGCACCACGAGGAATACCTCAAGTTGAAGTCACTTTTGATCTTGACGCAAACGGAATCTTGAATGTAAAAGCAAAAGAAAAAAATAGTGGAAAAGAACAATCAATCAAGATTGAAGCTTCTTCGGGGTTAACCCCAGAAGATATTGAACGAATGAAAAAAGATGCAGAAGCCAACGCTGAAACTGACAAGAAAAAGAAAGAGTTTGTAGATATTAAAAATACTGCAGAACAAACTGTTTTTGCAGCTGAAAAAGCTTTAGCAGACCACGCAGAAAAAATCCCAGAAGATACTAAAAAAATTATTGAAGAAAAAGTTGCAAAGCTCAAAGAATTAAAAGAACTTCCAGCGCATGCTGAAAGTCTTGATCATACACCAATCAAAACTGCGACTGATGAACTTAATACTGAGATGTCTAAAATTTATGAGATAATGCAAAAAGCAGAAGAAGAAAAAGCAAGTGCGGGAGCTTCTGCGGAAACTCCTAAAGATGATGGAGTGCAGGATGCGGAGGTGGTGGATGATAAGGAGGAAGAAAATAACGAAAAAAACAAAGAAGAAGAAAAATAATTATGAAAACTATTTCTATTCAATTTACAGATGGTAGCTTAAAAGATGTAATTCTTGAAGAGATTCCAGACACTTATTCTGTTTGTAATACAAGTATAGATCCTGTAATTTGTTTTGGTCATGGTAATAAGAGAATGTGGAATGATTTTAAATCAACACAGGTTGTTTTTAAATGTACTAAGAATAATTGCCAAAAGTTATTTATTGCTAACTATGAGTTAAATGGACCATCTGCCAAAAATTTTTATTATAAATTTTCTGAACCAAAAAGTAAGACCATTCAAAAATTTCCAGATACAGTAAAAGAAATATCTCAATCTTTTTGTGATATTTATAATGAAGCCCATTCTGCTGAAGAAGATAATCTCTTGGAAATTTGTGGAGGAGGTTATCGAAAAGCTTTGGAATTTCTTATTAAGGATTATATAAAGTTAAAAAATCCAGAAAAATCTGAAGAAATAGAAAGTAAGTCTTTAGGAAATTGTATTAAGGAGGATGTTGAGGATGTAAATATAAAATTTATGGCTGAAAAAGCTGCTTGGTTAAGTAATGATGAGCTTCACTACGTACGTAAGTGGGAAGACAAAGATTTACAAGATTTGAAAAATCTAATAAAAGCAACTATTCATTATATTGAAATGGAGAAGTTAAAGAAAAGTTTTGAATAATTAAATGTCAAAAGATTACTACAACACACTCGGAATTGAAAAATCCGCGTCGCAAGACGAAATAAAGAAAGCCTTTCGAAAGAAAGCTCACCAATACCATCCCGATAAAAAGGATGGTGATGAGGCGAAGTTCAAAGAAGCTAACGAAGCATATCAAACGCTTTCAGACGAACAAAAACGAGCTCAATACGACCGTTTTGGTTCAACAGACCCGAACACAGGTAATGGTTTTGGTGGTGGACAACAAGGTTTTGGTGGTTTTGATTTTTCAGGATTCCAAAATGGACAAGGTGGGCAAGAGTTTGACCTCAACGATATTTTTGAAGGATTTTTTGGTGGAGGTTTTGGAAGACAACAAGTTCGTCGTGGACGACACATTCAACTTGGACTGACACTTACTTTCAAAGAATCAATCCAAGGTGCAAAGAAAAAAATAAAACTTCCAAGTCAAAGTTCTGAAGCAAATAAAAAAGAAGTTGAAGTCACTATTCCAGCAGGAATAGAAAACGGACAAAAACTCAAACTCTCCGGCTATGGTGAAGCGGTGCAGGGTGGGCAAGCGGGAGATTTGTATCTTCTCATTTCTGTTCCAGAACATCCTGTCTACCATAAAGAGGGGTCTCACCTGGTACGGATACTTGAAGTAAAACTCACCGATGCAATACTCGGATCAAAATATACAATTGAAACATTGAACGGGGAAGTCACAGTAAAAATTCCAAAAGGAATACGAACAGGCACTCTACTTCGTATCAGGGGCGAAGGTGTGCGAGTAAGTGCTTTTCAACAAGGAGACATACTTCTTCAAGTGCAAATTTTAATACCAGACACTCTAACAAAAGAACAAAAGAAACTTATAGAGGAATTACAAAAACTTGACATATAAAGGTAAATTATAAATTTCTAGCAAAATTAAATAGGCCTGTTTAGTGGCCTATTTTTATTTTTATAAATAATTTTAAATAGTTCACTCGCATAATATTTTGGAGTAGAATCTATTATTACAAAATTAAGTTCCTCTTCTTTTTTGATAAAACTTTCAGGAACTTCAAATCCTTTAATGCTGTGATGTTTGAATAATTTAATTTCAAGCAAAACAAGAATTTCAAGTTCACTCTTGAGAGCAACCGGAAAAATTTTTCCGTTAAGTGATTCAGTATACAATTCTTTTACTTTTTTATACTGATCTAGGTATTTCATTTTAAGATATTTTAGATTATTTTTAGGAAAAAAATAATCTAAAAATAATTGTTTTATATTTGATTTGGTCATAGTGCTGGATTTTATTTAATAGATTTATATCATATTGTATATTTTTTAGCAAACAAAAATCCCACAACTTTGTAGTTGCGGGATTTTCTATATATTACGCCTTTGAAACTTTTTGAGCTTGTGGTCCCTTATCACCTCGTGCAGCTTCGAATGTTACCATATCTCCTTCCCGTAGGTCGTTGAATGCAACATCTTGAAGTTCTGAAGCATGAAAGAAATAATCTTTCTCTTCTCCTTCAACTGCAATGAAACCAAATCCCTTGTCGTTTAGACGCTTGATTACACCTTGTGCCATCGTTGTTTTAAACTTAACTTTTAACTCAAAACAAATTAAACCTTTAGAATACTCCTTAAGCACAAGATGTTCTGATGTCTGTATAGTAGCATATCACCAGATAAAAGCAAGTATGTGTGAGATTTAATTAATATGTTGATAACTTTTTTTTATTTAGTCTTATAATTGGAATATGAAACATGAATCTATTCGAAAACTTGTGTTAATAATCGTTTTTGTGTTTGTTGTACTGGCTTTTATTAGTATGGGAAAAGAGTCTCAAGATGAAAATCTAGTAGTAATGTATCCAATCACACAGGTTGCAAGTGTTGCTTCTGTTGTGTCGCCTAAGGTTGATAATGAGAATTTGATTATTCCAGGATGTATCAGCTCTGTTCAAAATGCACTCAATACCGACGCTTGTGTTGTTAATGATTGTAATGGAGGGGTTCATGTTGGATTAGGACTCCTTAATCAAAGTGATGTTTTTGCATGTGTCAGTGAGGAATACTGGGATGGATTTGAAGGGTCTTATGATGCTGAAGAATGGGGTTGTTTAGCAAACCGTTGCTTAAACCACACAACTGCCTATTCAGTGGGTGTTATGACGGAGGAAACAAAAAAATCTCCCGATAATGTGTCTCTCAAAAATATAGAAAATCCCGTAACTAGCGCGGTTACTATTCCCGATTGTATTGAGTCTGTTTCTAATGCACCTACACCTTTACAAACATGTCGTGTTCAAGATTGTGATTTTGGTATAATAAGTGGTAATGGTCCTTTATCTCAAGGTCAGTTTGATCAATGTTTAAGTGGTAACCCATTAGGTAACGCAACATACGAACAACTAGGTTGTTTGGCAGACGAGTGTTTAAATTTTACTGAATCACCAAAGCCAGTGAATTATGATTCTATATATCCTAACTATGATTTTCTTACAATTGGTAGTAATGATCCAATTATTTTTACTGTTGAGTACGAACTCAAACAAAAAGGACTTTTCAATTTATTGAAGCCTGACACTGTTTTTGGATATCGAACACTTGAATCAGTGAAAGTATTTCAAGCATCTGTTGGTTTAAAGTCAACAGGGAAACTTGATTCAGAAACTCTTGCAAAACTTTTTGTAAAATAATTTAAAAACACTTAAAAAAAGTTTAAGTCTTCTGAAAAAATAGACCAAACAGGCAAGATAACGAGCGAGACATTTATTACTTTGTTTCAATAATAAAAAACCGACACAAATGTGTCGGTTTTTTATTATTCCCAGAATAGTAGAGTGAAGGATGTTAAACCAAAAATAATTCCCACAAACTGGAGTGTTGTGATTGTTTCTTTGTAAAGTAACAATCCATTCACTACACCAAGTAACGCAGACCCAACAGAAAAAATAACAGCCCCTCGAGCAAGGACAACACCATTTTTCAAAGCGTATAGTCAAAAGATATTTATTGCGATATATCCTGCAAAAGCAAAAACCCCAATCCAAAGTTTGTCATGAAGAGACCGTCCCTTTGCAACAATATCTGAAACTGCTCCAATCAAAACAACAATCACCATTAGTTTTATCCATTTCATATTTATTTTACTTGCTTAGTTACCTTAGTGCCTTCTGGAGTGTCAGAAACTTCATATCCCAAACCTTCAAGCTCTGCACGAATTGTATCGCTGATTGTGTAGTCTTTTGATTTTCGTGCGTCATCTCGAGCTTTCATAAGATCAAATATCTCTTGTGGAATCTCATCTGTTTCTCCAATATTTTCAAGATCGAGCCCTAAGACTCCGTCAAAGAAAAGAATTGTTGATTTTTTGTCTGGGTTGGAAATCTTGGAATCTTTGGTAAGTTCCCAAATTGTAGCGAGAGCTTTGGGTGTGTTTAAATCATCCTCGATGTCGTTTGTGAATTCTTTGACATACGAATCACTTATTTCTCCTTCGGATTCTATATCTCGTATAAAACGAACAAGTTTTTGTCGAGCGTTTCGAGAAGCGTTGAGTGACTCCCAAGTAAGATTTGTTTTTGTTCTGTAACTTGAACTTAAAACAAAATAACGATAATCAATAGGGGAGTAGCCTTTGTCTATAATGTCTCGTAAAGTAAATTGATTCCCTAAAGATTTTGACATCTTTGCTCCATCTACAAGAATATGTTCATTGTGAAGCCAGTAGTTTACAAAATTTTCACCAGTCGCACATACCGACTGAGCAATTTCATTTTCGTGGTGAGGGAATGTGAGGTCTATTCCGCCTGTGTGGATATCAAAATGATTACCAAGATATTTTGTAGCCATAGCAGAACATTCAATATGCCAACCTGGTCTTCCTTTTCCTATTTCTGTGTTTGATCCGAATATTGTTGATGGGTCCCAAAAGTTATCTCCGTCTTCTTCTGTCCAAATTTTCCAAAGTGCAAAATCTTGAGGATTATCTTTCTCGTATTCATCTTGTGTCATTCGGCTGAGTGTTTGTGAATGTTTTTGCATATCAATACCAGAAAGAGCTCCGTAGTTTTCATACTTTGAAATATCAAAATATATTGAACCGTTGGAACTTGTGTAAGCGAAACCTTTTTCTTTTAAAGTTTCAATCATTTGAATCATTTCTTTAATATGGTCTGTCGCTAAAACTTGTTTGTCAGCTGGTATGATGTTTAGGTGGTCAAGTTCAATATTGAATTCTTTGGTATAAAACTCGGTAAATTCTTTGAGTGTTTTTTCTGCAATTTTAGAAGCTCTAATCGTTTTGTCGTCGACATCGGTGATATTCATAATATGAGTAACATCATATCCAAGAAAAACAAGCGTTCGTTTGAGGATATCATTGAAGAGAAAAGCCCTGTAGTTCCCAATATGAGGCAGGTTGTAAACTGTTGGCCCACAAGAGTATATTGAGACCTTGTGGTTGTGAATGGGCTTAAAAAGCTCAATTTGTTTTGAAAGGCTGTTGTAGATATGAAGCATATATATATTGTACCTTGTAATAAAGAAAATTCCAGGTTGGAAAAGCTTGCGTTTCTTTTTTAAATAGGTAGAATAGTCTCTGTTATGTCAAAAAGTGAATTTGCCGTGATTAAGACCGGCGGAAAACAATATAAGGTTTCTGAAGGCGATGTTATAAAAATCGCTAAAGTTTCAGATGATAAAAAAGTTGGTGATACACTTGTTTTTGACGAGGTTCTCCTAAGAGACGACGGAACAACCACTACACTTGGAGCTCCAATGATAGTTGGTTCAAAGGTCTCTGGTGAATTGATTGAAATTGGAAGAGCTAAAAAAGTACTAGCAGTTCGATATAAATCAAAAAGCCGAACTTTCATTAGACGAGGACACCGACAAGATTTTTTCAAAGTAAAAGTTATAAAGATAGCTTAAATAAAAAAGAGGCGCCCGTACGGGCGCCTCTTTTTTATTTCCCTCCAATCTGGTAGAATATTCATCGAACTCTAATATTGTTTTTTATGAAAAAGACTTTGAAAATCTCTTCTATTGTATTGGTTGTATCGATAATTATCGGAGTTGTCTTTGCAAAATCATTGTTTACTATCAGTATTATCCCTGGAGAAACATCTTCATTGGTTGTCAAAGACACTGCGTTTTTTCAAGATGAATATATTGATTTTGTAAATTATAATTTCAAGATTACAGCTACGATATATCTTTCATCTGTACTGTTACCTTGGGAGCGGTTAGTGCTCAAAGACTCAATCTCTGTCTTTAATCAAAAGTTAATGACTTTACGATTTTCTGGAGATTACCCAGAATTTTGGAATTCTAAAGATCAGGTTTTTGAAAAAATATTTCCTCATGAAAATTTTATTTTTCATGAGTGCACTATTGATTCAGTACAATATTTTTTACTGATACAAAGAAACATAGAAGACCAAATATGGAAAGAAAAACCTCCTGTATAATGGGGGGTTTTTAATGTCTATTTTCAAAAGCATTTGAAAGTGTTGTTTTGTCTGTGTACTCAAGTTCTGAGCCGGTAGATAGTCCACGCCCAAGTGTTGAAACACTGACAGAGTCATTGAAAGAATTAATAATGGCATTTCTTACAATATCTTCAGTGTGTTCTCCTTGAGGGGTGAGTGAAAAAGCTAAAATAATTTCTTTCAATTTTTTACCGTCAATTCGTTTTTCTATTTGTTTGAGTAAGTCTCCAAGACGAATAATTCTTTCGGGATCTTTTTCTAAAATAGGAACTGTTCCATCGAGTACAAAGTAATGTCCATAGTAGGCTCCGCTTTTTTCTATAGAATCAATATCTGAGTCTCGTTCTACGATAACAAGCTTTGTAATATCTCTGTTTTCGTCGAGCATGATAGGAGATAATATTTGATCTGGTTGTTTCGGAGAAAAATATTGAAAACTTTCAGGACACTGACGAATGTTTGAAGTTAGCTCTTGGATAGCTCGGGAAAGGTCTGTACGGAATGTTACATTTTTTCGAAGGAGAAAATAGACAAAACGCCGAGCTTGGCGTTCACCAATCCCAGGGAATGATTTGAATAATTCTGTAAGTTTTTCTAAGTCTGACATTTTAAAATCCTCCAAACCCGTCATCGCTTGGTTCAGGGCCTGTGAAGTGTGTATTTCTATCAATCGACATAAACGAACTTGTTTTTTCGTCAAAATACAAATCAACTTTTCCAACAGGACCGTTTCGATGTTTTTCAATCAAAATTTCTGCAATACCAGTACTTTCACTTTCTGCTCTGTTTCCAGACCTATCTTCACGGTGAATAAACATCACCACATCGGCATCTTGCTCAATAGACCCAGAATCTCGAAGATCGGAAAGTTTTGGTTTACCTCCACGGGTTTCTACAGCACGAGAAAGCTGAGAAAGTGCAATTACTGGAACATCAAGCTCACGAGCAAGCCCCTTGAGTGACCGAGAAATTTCAGTAACTTGATTTACCATGTTGTCATAGTTTTTGTTGGTACTCATAAGCTGGAGATAGTCGATAACAATCAGACCAAGGTTGTGTTCACTTTTAAGTCGTCGCGCAGCGGCTTTCATTTTAGTGATGTTATTTCCGGCTTGGTCGTCAATATAAATTGGAGATTTTGAAAGTTCATTTAAAGATTCACTGAGGGCTTGGAACTCTTGTTCTGTAGAGAGTTTTCCTGTTCGAAGTTTCCAAGCATCAACTTTTGAATGAGCGGAAAGCATTCTTTGAGTAAGCTGGTTTGCGCTCATTTCAAGAGAAAATATTCCCACCGCTACTCCATGAAGAACAGCTGCGTTTCGTGCTATATCAAGCGCAAGTGTTGTTTTACCAACAGAAGGTCGTGCAGCAATAATGATAAGGTCTGAAGGTTGGAAACCCGCAAGAAGATTATCGAGCGCTGGAAAACCACTTGGAACTCCACGAAGACCACCGTCGGAACTCTGGAGTTTTTCTATTTGAGCCCACGTTTCTTCGAGAGAGTGTTTGATACTGATGAACTTTTGCCCTCGTGGAGCATTGGTTACCCCGAAAATTTTCTTTTCAGCCTTATCTAAAATATCATGCACTTCGTTGTCGCCGTCTCCAAACCCAAGTTCAGAAACATACTCTCCAGCATCGATGAGCCTTCGTTGGAGTTCTTTTTTTTCAAGGAGTTTTGCGTAGTGTTGCGCATTAACAGAAGCAGGGACACTTTCAACAAGATCTGCTAGGTAGCCCCGTCCGCCGATTTGGTCGAGTTGTCCTAGTTCTTCAAGTTTTGTTGTAAGCGAAAGAAGATCGATAGGCTCCGACCGAGAGTTGAGTTTAAGAATAGCTTGAAAAATAATACGGTGTTTCTCACTGTAAAAGGTTTCTGGTGTTATAAGATCCTCAATGTCGTGGATAGCTTCCTTACGAAGCATAAGGGCCCCAAGGAGAGCCTTTTCAGCATCAAGATTTTGTGGTGGTATTCGCATCTGTTTTTTATCTGCCATAGTGTTTGTATTTTAGCACAGAGCTAATCCATATACTTTAAATATAGGTGTTGTGGAAAGAGTGGAAATCTGGTGTTGTCTTATTGTGGTTCAGTTTCAATTGTTCGTTCTTCGTTATTCTTTCGTTTTGTTGTAATTTAATCAGCTTGAGAGAGTTGGTCATTTTTTTATTTCTTTATTATTTGATATAATAAGAATTATGAAAAAGAAGATTATGATATCTGCTATTAAACCAACAGGAAAACTTCATCTCGGCAACTATTTTGGAGCAATGAAGCAATTTACTGATTTGCAAAATGAAGGACAATACGAGTCTTATGTTTTTGTTGCCGACTATCATGCTCTCAACACCGTGCAAAACAAAGAGGAAATAAAGCAATATTCTTTTGACATTATTTGTGCATATCTTGCGATTGGTCTTGACCCTAAAAAAACTATTCTCTATAAACAGTCTAGTCTTCCAGAAGTTACCGAGCTGACATGGATTTTTAATACTCAAACCTCAATGCCGTATCTTATGCGTGCTCATGCTTTCAAGGATGCTGAAGCAAAAAAGAAAGAAATTTCTATTGGAACTTTTACCTACCCAATGCTCATGGCGGCAGATATTTTGATATGCAATGCAGATGTTGTACCTGTGGGAAAAGACCAAAAACAACATATTGAAATGGCTCGAGAAATAGGGCAAAAATTCAACAGAACTTATAATGTTGAAATGTTCAAAGATCCACAAGAACTTATTTTAGAAGAAGTGGAAACTGTTCCTGGTACCGATGGAAAAAAGATGTCAAAGAGTTATGGAAATGTCATTCCTATTTTTGGAAGTGTTGAAGATATCACAAAAGCTGTAATGTCAGTGGTAACAGATTCTAAAACTCCAGAAGAATCAAAAAACCCAGACGAAGTATTGGTGTATCAACTCTATAAACTTGTTGCTAGTGACAATGAACGCGAAACAATGTGTCAAGGTTTACAAAAGGGAGGTCTTGGTTATGGAGAAGCTAAAAAAGAATTACTACGAAAGGTTTTGGAATATTTCAAACCAATACAGGAACGATATGAATATTTTCAAAGACATCCAAACAAGGTTTCAAAAATACTTGCCCGCGGAACCAAAAAAGCTCGCTTACAAGCAGTAGAAAAAATGAAAAAAGTAAAAGAAAGCCTGGGATTTTAAATCCTAGGTTTTTTCTTTACATAATAATTAAAGTATGTTATTATTTTTTTAAATAAAAATCCTATAAAAAATTCCCTTATGAAAAACAGTTCATTGTCAAAGCCATTATCAATAGCAGAGTTGGAAAAAATCAAGAAGGCGTCAGGCTTCTATGCCTTGCGCCATATCTTTAGTATGGTGTCTCTAGCGATACTATGTTTTGTTTTTTTTATTTCGTTTTTCTGCTTTATCAAATTGGGTTGGTATTTTCTTTTCCCAATAGTATTTTTATTTTTATTAATAATTGCTCTGCCTTGTCTTTTTTGGATTGGGTACACTTCTGTTGTTGAAAATGAAGTATACCTAAATAACAAAATAAAAAGACAAAATAATCTCATTCTTTTCTATCAGAAAAGAGGGGATGCAGAATATGAAATTCAATGCGCCAAAAAATGGTCTTTAGTGTATCAGGGACTACTTGATGGCTTTAAAGAAAAAAATGCATTAGAAGAGATTGAATTAGGAATAGGATCTTAAGATTCTATTTCTGAAAGGTCAGCAACACACTTGCTGGCTTTTTTATTTTGTGATAGTTTAAAAGAAAAATAGTACAAATTTAACCCACAAAAATATGCCGGAATCATTACTTTTTTTAAACAAATCTCAACAAGAAAAGATTTACGAAAAAATAGAAAAAGGTTTATCCCTTTCTCATTTCGAAATATTTCCTCTTGAAAGGAGAGTTCTAGAGAACAAAGCTCTTGGTCTCACAAAACCAACTAAAAACAGACAGTTGGAAACAGCTCAATGTGTTGGTTGGAGAAAATATTTTGCAGAAGGGTATTTCATTGAAGTTCTTCCAACTTTCAATGAGTCTCGCGGAGAATTTTCAAGTGAAGGACAGGCTTCGGTCTTGATTAAATTTCCCAAAAAAAAATCCTCTAAAAGTCTGGGTGGTTTTGAAAAATCCTTTGCTCTTTATTTCAATAGAGTTTCGGGACTTGAAGAAAGGTTACTTGCGATAGTGAGTTATCTTGATCACCTGATGAAAAATCGTCCTTTTGGTAAAGATGGAAGATTAATGTTAATCAAAAAATCTAGGGAAATATATTACAATTGGAAATCTTGTGATGGGCAAGAAATTATTCCAATTTTTGAGGACAAATTTCAACCAAATTTTTCCGAGGAAAGAATGAAGTTGGTAGTAGAAATTTTCAAAGACCGAGAATATTACCACAACAATAAACCCGAAGATTCTGGGTCTATCAAAGACATCAAAAAGACGCGGGTAGCGAAAACTGGTGAAAAAGTAGTGCCTATACACTAGAAATCGTAAAAGCCACAAAAGACTCCGCAGTTGCGGAGTTTTTTATTTAAATAAAAACCAGTACAAGAGAAAAGCTGTGAGTAATCCAAAAGCCACAAATGTTGTTTTTTTGATATTTTTAAGATAATCCCAAAAGGCTTTGCTCCCGCCAATCTGAGAGATGTATCCAACAACAAAAAATCGTAACCCTCTCCCAACAACACCAGCAATGAATAAAGTTAAAAGATTGATTTTAAAAATACCAGCAGCGACAGTGAAGACCTTAAAGGGAAGTGGAGTGAATCCGGCAAATACCAAACTCAAGAATGCATTATTTTCATAAAAGCCTCCTACAGTCATCATTTCATCTTGGAGATTGTAGGTTTCAACAATCCATTTTCCAATTGTTTCAAAAAAGACAGCCCCAATAAGATAACCTAGAAATGCTCCAAGAACAGAAAATATTGTTGTCCATAGAGCAAGTTTTTTCCATGAACTTGGTTTGGCTACGATCATGGGGATCATAAGAAAATCTGGTGGGATAGGGAAGAAAGCTGATTCGATAAATGCGATAAAATATAAAAGCCATGCTCCATAGCGTGACCCAGACGCTGTGATGATCCATGTTCGTAAACGAGATTTTTTTACTTGAAGTTTTTGATTTTCTTGATCCATAACATCTAAAGAATAGCATATTATATGATAAGATTGCGGTATGGAAAAAAAAGAACTGTATCTTGGGGGTGGATGTTTTTGGGGAATGGAAGAACTCTTTCGAAAAGAAAATGGTGTTATAGACACTGATTCAGGATATTGCGGTGGCAAAAACCAAAACCCAACCTATCAAAACCACGAAGGACACGCAGAAACTTTGAAGATTGTCTATGATCCAAGTAAAACAGATTTCAAACATATTTTGGATTTCTTTTTTCGTATTCACAATCCAACAACTTTAAATCAACAAGGTAAAGACATGGGCACATCGTACCGTTCTGTTATTTTCTTTCAAAATGAAGAAGAGAAAAAAATAGGAGAGGAGATGATTCATATTGTCGATGCTTCAGGGGTTTGGAAAAAAAAAATAGTCACCAGTATCGAGCCTTTTGAATCGTTTTGGCTGGGAGAAGAAGAGCACCAAGACTATTTGCAAAAATATCCAGAAGGTTATACTTGTCACACAGTGAAGTTTGATAGCTTTTTGAAACATTCTCATCACAATAGCGAACTACAAGTTCGCGTCCATCCGATTTTTCCACAGGATCCTGTAACTGAAGTTGTGGATTTTTGATGGTGACAAAATTATCATTTTTATCAATTAATACTTCAATTTTTGAAAGATTTTTCTTGATGCGTTTAATAATTTCTAACCAATTTTCCCAGTTTTCTTGGTCGATTATAAAGATCTGCATTATTTTTTAATATAACATGTATAACAATACTTGTCAATACATGAAAAATACTTTTAAAAGTATAATAAAGGAGTCAAAGAAACCCTATGATACGGGTGGAGACCTATTTAAATAAAGAGTGCTCTGGACTACTAAAGTCTAGAGAAATGAGGTGGCACCGCGGTCAAAAAAATCGTCCTCATAAAGGTTTTTTAATCTTTGTGAGGTATTTTTTATGGAACAGATAATATTAATAGATGCAATAAATATATTAGTTATAAAAGATTTTGGAGTTGATACCAAATTTCAAAATATTTTAGATGAATTTCCAAATCAGAAATTATTTTAACTAACGCTAATGATGATCAAATTACTGAGAGTTTAAAAAACATACCATATGAAATGTTTACTCTCAAACATAATCCAAACAAAGCTGATGGTGGATACTACGAGAAATTTTTAGAAGAGTACAATCTGACACCAGAACAATGTCTGTATATTGAGCATAATAAAGAAGCTATAGAAAAAGCTCGAGAAGTAGGAATTCAAACATTTTGGTTTGATAGAGAAAAACGAGATCTTGAAGAAGTTAAAAAATTTTAAAAACTAACAATCACTATTTAACATGCGAATACTAATAAAAGATCTACAACAACATATTGATTCAGAAGTTACGATTAAAGGTTGGGTGCACGTAGCACGTGACCAGGGAAAGATGGCTTTTTTTGATTTCCGTGATATGAGCGGAAAAGTCCAAGGTGTTGTTTTTGGAAAACCAGAAGTTCTAGAAGTTGCAAAGACATTACGACCAGAATTTGTGGTGGAAGTTTTGGGAATCGTCAACAAGCGACCAGAAAAAATGGTAAACGACGATATTGAAAATGGTGATATTGAACTTGAAATTACAGGAATCAAAATTCTTAATACTGCCGAGACACAAGCTATTGAAGTCAACGAAAACAACTCTATTGAGGTTGGAGAAGACGTACGACTTCGAGACAGATATGTAGATTTGCGAACAGACCGAATGCAAAAAAATATTCGCATGCGAGGGCAGGTGGCACAGCTGGTACGAAATGAGTTCTACTCACAAGGGTTCACAGAAATAGAAACTCCAATTTTCACAAAAAGTACACCAGAAGGCGCACGAGACTTTGTGGTGCCTTCACGAACAAACCCAGGAAAGTTTTTTGCACTTCCACAGTCTCCACAACAATACAAACAGCTTCTTATGTCTTCTGGAATGGAACGATATTTTCAGTTTGCTCGATGTATGCGAGACGAAGATGGGCGAGGAGACCGACAACCTGAATTCACACAAATGGACTTCGAGATTTCTTTTACAACAGAAGAAGAGGTTATGGATATCAATGAACGGCTTTTGATAAAAGTTATAGAAGAGTTATATCCAGAAAAAAAAATTCAACAGATTCCTTTTCCGAAAATGTCGTATGCAGATGCGATGGGAAAATATGATTCAGACCGACCAGATATAAGAGAAGACAAAAACGACCCAAACTTGCTCGCGTTTCTTTGGGTTGTAGATTTTCCATTTTTTGAAAAGACAACTGAATCTGACGACCCGCAGGCACAAGGTGAATGGACATTTACACACAATCCATTTTCTTTATGTAAGTCAGAACACATTGAAAACTTAATGAACAAAGAAAATATTAGTGATATCAAAGCCGCTCAATATGATATTACCTTGAACGGATTTGAAATAGGAGGAGGATCAATACGAGCGCACGACCCAAAAATATTGCGAAGTATTTTGCAAATCTTAGGACACAAAGATGAGAAAATTGATGTAAACTTTGGACACATGTTTCGTGCGTTTGCTTCAGGAACTCCACCACACGGAGGAATCGCATGGGGATTTGACCGATTGATGATGATTCTCCAAAATGAGCCAAACATCCGAGAGGTTATTGCCTTTCCAAAGACCAGAGACGGAAAAGACTTACTTATGGACGCACCAAGCGAAATAGAAAACTCACAACTTCGAGAACTTTCGATAAAGCTTGATGTAGAGAAATAATTAAAAGTCATTTCCTTGACTTTTAATATATCCCAATGTATTATTTCTCTTGAAAAGAGGTTGCCTGATTCTCGTTGCAGTCCTTTTTGTGTATAGCTTAGTTAGGGTTTTTATATATACAAAAAACAATTATTGCTCGAGATAAAAGGAAGGCTGGGATAACAGATTTGTTGTCCCAGTTTTTTTATTTCATAATTAAAAGCCTGAAGAAGTCAGGTTTTTAAGATACTTTTTACTCATCTCCCTCATCTCTGAAAGAGCGCTTTTTTTGCAAGTTTTTTTGTGAAAGTTGCGTCTTTGAGGATCTATGAAGTTTCTTTTTCCTTTCCCAAAGAAATAGGGATTTTTCACCTGACCTTTTTTGTACATAGAGTTTTGATTTAAATTAAAGAACATTAATTTGAGAGGGTATCGTTAAATGTAGTAATGTTGACATGTGGATAAAATCATGAAATTTGAGATAGGTATTTCCTTGAGATTTAAGGTACAATAAGAAGGTGAATGATACTCTTTTTAAGATAAAAACCTCTGTTTTTGAGGGTCCTCTCGATTTACTTTTGCACCTGGTACAAAAGCGAAAGCTTTTTATTAATGATATTTCTCTTGGGGAGGTTGCTGATGAATATATTAATTTTATTAAAAATGGAGTCCCTCTCTCTATTCAAGAACGAGCCTCTTTTATTGCAATTGCTTCTACGCTTCTTCTGATAAAATCAAAATCTTTATTACCAACACTTGAACTTACACAAGACGAAGAGGAAGATATCAAAAAACTAGAACTTCGAGTGTTTTTATATAAAACAATTCAAGAAGCGGGAGACAATATAAAACCACTTTTTATGACACACCCACAATTCCCAAGAATTGAAAAACGGGTACGAGAAGTCGTGTTTAGTCCTGAAAAGTCTATTACTTCTCAATCGCTTCATGATAATATCCTCGATGTTCTCAAAGCTATTCCTGAGCCACCAAAACGAAAACCTCAAATTAGTATTGAACGAGTTGTGAGCCTCGAAGATATGATCACCTCACTTACAGAACGAATTCAAAAATCCATCAAAATGTCGTTCTCTCAATTTTCAGATGCAAAACATAAGGAGACAAACCAAGGAAAAAAAGTCCATATAATTGTCAGTTTCTTAGCTCTTCTTGAACTCGTTCGACAAGGAATCATAGAAGCCGACCAAAACGACAGACATGGGGAGATTGATATACAAAAACTAGAGAGTGAATTATCGTAAACTATATGGAAACAGAAAACCAACAAACTTATACAGAAGAAACAAAACTCAAATCTATTCAATCGATTTTGTTCTACCTTGCAGAACCTGTTTCAGTAAAGCGTCTTGCAAGTATTTTAGAAGTTGAAACTCAAGAAATTGAATCTTTGTTGCCAAAACTTCAATCAATGACTGAACAAACAGGGCTGTCTTTGATTGTGCATCACAACCAATGGCAACTTACTACCAACGCATCAACAAGTATCTTGATTGAAAAAATTCGTAAGGATGAAGTTACAAAAGAACTTTCAAAAGCGGCTATTGAGACGCTTTCAGTTATTTTATATAAAGACAATGTTACTCGTCTTGATATTGATTTTATTCGAGGAGTTAATTCTAGTTTTATTTTACGAAATCTTCTTATGAGAGGTCTTATTGTCCGAACACCGCACCCAACAGATGCACGAACCTTTATCTACTCAGGAAGTCATGAGTTACTAGGTTTTCTTGGTGTCGGACAAACAAAAGATTTGCCAGATTTTGAACGAATACGAGGAATTTTCTTAGAAAAGATAAAGACTTTAGAAGAAGTAGAAAATGCTAACGAAGAATAACATGACAGAAGAAGTACCTACACAAAGAAAAAGTTTTGGGCCAATTATTATTGCGGGACTCTTTTTGTTTTTTGTTGCAAATATAGCCTTGAAACCATCAGAAAATGACAATCTCACTGCACAAGCTAAAGTAGGTCTTGATACTTTTAGTTTTTCTCATTCAGTTTTTGAACAACTTATTCTCGAGGCTGAAGTTTCGTACATAGAAAATTTTGAAACTGGCGAAACGCTCTATCAAAAAAACGCAGGGATTGTGCGACCACTCGCGTCACTTACAAAAATCATGACAACTGTTTCTGCGATGACTATTTTCCCAGAAGGAGTTACGGTGACGATTGAAAAAGAAGATCTTGAGCCGTCTGGTGACCATGGGCTTATTCCGGGTGAGCAATGGAAGCTCGAAGACTTATTGGTTTTTATGCTTGTTGCTTCTTCAAATGATGCGGCAGCGGCTATTGGACGGTCGGGTGAAAAATATACTGGAGATATAAGTTTTTCTGAGTATATGACAATACAAGCAGGGGATCTTGGGTTTGATTCTTTGCAGTTTTCAAATACGTCAGGAGAAGATCTTGATGAAGAGGGAACAATTCCAGGAGCTGTTGGTAATGCAGAAGACATCAGTAAGCTTTTTAGTTTTGCCTACAAAAAATATCCGGATATTTTTAATATAACTAAAAAACAGATTGTAATACTTTACTCAGATATAGAAGAACATTTAATAGAAAACACCAATACCGAACTTCAAAAAATGCCAGGTGTTATTGGTTCAAAAACCGGTTATACTGATACTGCTCGAGGAAATTTAACCGTACTCGCAGAATTATCTAAACAACCAACCATTGTAACGGTCCTACAATCTTCTCGACAAGGAAGGTTTAAAGATGTTGAAGAAATTATTGGTTTAATAGAAGAAAAACATGATTAGTCTAAATCTCATAAAATTATTTTTACCAATCCTTCTTACATTTATTGTGGGAATGTCCATAACACCACTTTTAACTTCTTTTATGTACAAACATAAAATGTGGAAGAAGTCAGCTCGCAAAAATGGCGCGAAGCATACTCTTGATGAAAATGGAAATATGCACCCTGACGCTATTTCTGTGGAATTTCAAAAAATAACAAATGAACATGAAGAAACAAAAACCCCGCGAGTAGGGGGTGTAGTGGTTTGGCTTTCTGTTCTTATTACAAGTGCACTTGTTTTTCTTGCTTTTGTTTTGTTTCCAAATGATCTTACTTCAAAACTTGAATTCATTAGTAAAAACCAAACAATTCTACCATTTATTGCCTTGATATTGGGTTCGCTTGTTGGTCTTTTTGATGATTTACTTTGCATCAAAGCTTGCCCTGGAGTATTTGTGAATGGTCTTCCAAGAAACCATATGATTTTTATTGTCAGTCTCTTGAGCGTCTTGTTTGCATTTTGGTTTTTTACCAAACTTGATATCACATCACTTTCAATTCCGTTTACTGACATTCGACTTGAGTTGGGCTGGGTTATCATCCCTCTTTTTGTATTGGTTGCACTTGGAACTTTTTCTTCGGGAGTAATTGACGGGATCGATGGTTTGGCGGGTGGTGTGATGGCAAGTATATTCTCTTCATATTCTCTTATTGCTTATTTTCAAAACCAAATCGACCTTTCTGTTTTTTGTGCAGTTATTGTGGCGGCGCTCTTAGTATTCTTATGGTTCAATATTCCGCCAGCCCGCTTTTATTTAGGGGAAACAGGGATGCTTGGTCTCACAATGGCACTTGCGGTCGTTGTTTTTCTTACAGATTCGGTCCTACTTCTTCTTATTATTGGTTTTCCACTCGTTGTGACTTCACTTTCTTCATTTCTACAGATTATTTCAAAGAAAATACGGGGACCAGAAGGAAAAATATTTCGAATAGCGCCACTCCATCATCACTTTGAAGCAATGGGATGGTCTCGCCCTAAAATTACTATGAGGTACTGGATTATTTCAATTTTCTTTGCAGTGGCTGGGGTTATTATTTCTCTTCTATAAAAATTAAAAATATGACAATAACAAAAAATGAAAAAAAAGTTGATACATTTTTTTTTGGTATTGTAATTACTTTAGTTGTTTTTGGGTTGATTATGTTTCTTTCAGCTTCATTTGGAGTACTAGCAAAAGATGAATCTAAGTTTTATGGTATTTTATTTAACCAAATAGCACTTGGGCTTGTGGGTGGTTTGTTTGCAATGTGGTTGGCATATAAAATACCATTTGAATTTTGGCGAAAGCATGCTTTTTATATTTTTATTTTTGCCGTTATCTTGACTGCATTAGTATTTGTTCCTGGGCTAGGTTTTTCTCATGGTGGAGCAACACGCTGGTTTAGTATTGGTCCCATTTCTTTTCAGCCAGTTGAATTTTTAAAAATTGCATTTATTATTTATTTTTCTGCTTGGATTGCTTGGATTAAACCAAAAGCAGAAGAGCATGGTAAGAAAATTATTGTTCCATTTCTTATTCTTCTTGGTGTGGTAACAATTATTTTAGTACAACAGCCAGACACTAAAAGTCTTATCTTGATAATGGTTTCTGGGATTGTAATGCTTTTTGTTGCAAATGTACCTTTCAAGTATATTCTAGGGCTTGTTGTTGTGGGGCTTGTTGGTTTTGGAATTATGATTTTGGCACAGCCATATATTTTGGACCGAGTGCATACATTTCTTGACCCGTCCCGTGATCCATATGGTGACTCTTTTCAACTTAAACAAGCTCAAATAGCAATAGGTGCAGGAGGTCTCTGGGGAAGAGGTCTTGGTCAAGGAATACAAAAGTTTACTTATTTACCAGAACCTCAAGGAGACTCTATTTTTGCTGTTATTGGTGAAGAGCTCGGTTTTGTTGGTTCTTTTTTGACTATAGTACTCTATGTTCTTTTTGCTTTACGAGGGCTTCGTATTGCTAATAGAAGTCCTGATATGTTTTCTAGACTTCTTGTGACTGGACTTGTTATACTGTTAACAGCACAATCATTTTTAAATATTGCTTCGATTGAAGGGGTTTTCCCACTTACGGGTGTTCCATTGGTTTTTATTAGTCATGGGGGGTCATCTCTTTTGTTTGCTTTATTTTCGGTTGGAATTATTCTTAATATATCAAAGCGTCAACTTTCGCTTAATTAATTCATCATTATGAAAATTGTACTTGCAGGTGGCGGATCAGGGGGGCATTTTTATCCATTAATTGCAGTGGCTGAAGAGCTTCGTGTTTTTGCACAAGAAAAAAATATTCTTCATCTTGAACTGTATTATATGGCACCAAGTAAATACGATGAAAAAGCTTTGTTTGATAATCAAATAACTTTTGTTTCTGTTCCTGCAGGAAAAATACGAAGATATTTTTCTTTAGAAAACTTCCTTGATATATTTAAAACCTTCTTTGGTTTTTTTATCGCTTTATTTAAACTTTTTAATATTTATCCAGATGCTATTTTTAGTAAGGGTGGTTACCCGGCGGTACCTGTTGTTTTTGCTGCTAAAATTCTAAGAATTCCTGTGATTGTCCATGAGTCAGACACTGTCCCAGGACGAGCAAACAAACTAACTTCTCGTTTTGCTACTCGTATTGCAATATCTTTTCCAGAAGCTTTTAAATATTTCAAAAAAGAAAAAACAGCACTTGTTGGGCATCTAGTCCGAAAAGAAGTTCAAAAACCAATTTACGAAGGATCTGATGAATATTTAAAACTTAATCCTGTGTTACCAACTATTTTTATTATTGGTGGGTCACAAGGAGCAAAACTTATCAATGAAACTATTCTTTCTCTTTTGCCAGAGCTGGTAAAAAAATATCAAATCATTCACCAAACAGGTACAGGTAACTTTGAAGAAGTTTCAAGTAATGCAAACGTTATTTTGGAAAAAAGTAATGATAGAGATAATTATCGACCATATGCATATTTCAATCCCTTAGCACTTCGTATGTGTGCAGGAGCCTCAGATATGATTATCAGCCGTTCAGGAGCTTCAAGTATTGCAGAGATTGCTTGGTGGGCTTTGCCAGCTATACTGATACCTATCACTGATTCAAATGGTAATCACCAACGAGAAAACGCTTTTAGTTATGCTTCAACAGGTGCAGCAAGTGTTATTGAGGAAAAAAATCTTTCCCCAAGAGTTCTCATACAAGAAATAGACAGAATTATTGAAAACAAAAATTTGCAAGAATCAATGAAGAAAGCAACAGAACTTTCTCGATATGAACACAGTGCGCGAGATATTGCAGGAGAATTACTAGAAATTGGATTTAAACACGAATAAAAAATATGAGTAAGATTATTACACGAATGGCCCCATCACCGACAGGTAAATTTCATATTGGGGGTTTACGAACAACACTATATAATTATTTCTTTGCTCGACAAAATGGCGGGAAGTTTATTTTGCGTTCTGAAGATACTGATACTGAACGAAGTAAAAAAGAGTTTGAAGATAATATGTTTGAAGCATTGAATTGGCTTGGTTTAGAGTATGATGAATTTTTTCGACAAAGTGAACGAACAGATATTTATGTGGAACATATCTACAAACTCCTTGGAAATGGATCAGCTTACGAAGGCGAAGAATCCCACCAACGAAAAGACGGGCAAGCTGACTTTGGAGAAGGAAAGGTAATTCGTTTTAAAAATCCAAACACTGATGTTACTTTTTATGATGAAATTTTAGGAGATATAACTTTCAATACAAAAGAGCTTGGTGATTTTGTTATTGCTCGCACACTTCACACTCCTTTGTATCACTTGACAGTTGTTGTTGATGATGGACTTATGGGAGTAACACATGTTATTCGTGGACAAGATCATATTTCAAATACAGCTCGACAGATTCTTATTCTGGAAGCACTTGGATTTTCTCGTCCTATCTATGCACATATCCCTCTTATTTTAAGCGAGGGAGGTGGTAAGCTTTCTAAGCGTGATCCAAATGTCTATCCCGTTACTCAATACCGAGAAATGGGTATTTTGCCGGATGCACTTACTAACTTCATATCAATGATTGGCTGGAATCCTGGAACTGAAAAAGAAATATTTACCAAAAAAGAGCTTATGAAGGAATTTTCTCTCGAACGAGTTCAAAAAAAAGGAAGTCTCTATAATCCAGAAAAATTGTATTGGATAAACAAAGAACATTTGAAAAAACTTTCAGATAGTGATCTTGATACTTATTTCAAAAAGTTCTTACCAGGGACTATCACCGAAGAACTCTACACAAAAATCCGAAATCTTTTTGTTGAACGAGTTTCGTATGGAGCTGAGATACAACAAATGGCAAAAAATGGTGAGTTTGACTACTACCTCAGTAGTCCAAGCTACTCTGACCCACAAGCTATTATATGGAAAAAAGGGACAAAAGAAGACACTGTTAAACACCTCAGTTGGCTTAAAGAAGCTTTTGAAGGTGCAATAGACGGACAATTTGCCTCTGAGGAGAGTCTAAAAGAAATTATCTGGGATTATGCTGAAAAAGAGGGAAGAGGAGATGTCTTGTGGCCTCTTCGGTATACTTTATCTGGACAAGAAAAATCTCCAAACCCATTTTTTCTAGCCTTTGTTTTAGGAAGAGAAAATACCATTAAACGAATCGAAAATGTATTAAAAATATTGGTTTAGATGTTGTTTGACTTTATTGATATATTATGTTCTTATAATTTAAAAATAAAAAAACTATGCTATGAAAGAAATATTAATTTTTATTTGGAATAAATCTCAAAAATACAAATGGGTGTTTGTTCAATTACTTTTTTGTACTTTGGTGATACAGGGTGTCTCTCTTGTGGCTCCTTACATTACCGGACTTTTACTTGATGGTTTTATTTCCGGTTTTGATTTTAATGAAGCATTCAAACTCATTCTTATTGGATTCGGGCTTGCGCTTTTTTCAAGAATTTTTTGGATATGGAAAACATACATAGACTTTACAAAGTTTTTTTTCGAATTCAAAAAAGATATGAGTATGCAGGGACTACAAAAAATTCTTGATTTTTCTGTAGGTCAACATACTGATAAAAATTCAGGTGTGAAGGATACCATTATGAGTAAGGGTGTAAACTCTATCAAGAGATTAGTAGAGACATCTTTATATGATCTACTTCCTCTTATTCTTAAAGCCTTAGTTATTTTAGGAGGACTTTTCTTTATAGATTGGCAACTTGGGCTTTTCGGACTTTTATCTTCTATTGGGATTGTTTTTACTCAACTCAAAATCTCGGAAAAATATATTCCACGATTTAAAGAGTTAGAAAAACTTGGTCAAGATAGACACAAAGGTTTTTGGGAAGTTTTGAGAAATGTTTTTCTTGTCAAAAATAGCGGACGAGAGGAGTATGGATATCAATATATTGATGATTTGATTGATCGAGAACACAACCCCTCAAAAAAACACTGGCTTGGTTTTGTGTACAGAATCCACATGAGCTCAATACTTATATCCATTGCTTCGGCAGTATTTATGATTATTGCAGTCTTTAAAATTGGGGAGGGAACACTTACTCTAGGAATGTTTGTTGTGGTGAGTAGTTGGGCTGGTATGCTCTTTTCAGAGCTTTATATGTTCCAATCAATCCAAAGAACCTTTGCGTTTGAAGTCCCTGCTGTTCAAGAACTTAGAGATTTTTTGGAAATCAAACCTGCGATTCTTGTCTCAAAAAGAGCTCTAAGACCCAAAGCATTCAGTGGTGAAATACAGTTTGATTCAGTATCTTTTTCCTATCCTGACGATGGTAAAGAAGATTCTGTTTTGAATAATGTTTCTTTCACTATAAGTCCAAGGGAAACTATTGGTGTGGTAGGAAGATCTGGTTCTGGAAAAAGTACCTTCATCAAACTACTCCTTCGAAATTATGATCCTACAAAAGGAAAAATTCTTATTGATGGAGTTGATTTGAAGAAACTTGATCCGTCATGGTATCTACAACATATTGGATATGTTGAGCAATCAACTCAATTGTTTGATATGACTATTCGAGAAAATCTTTCTTTTGCAACATCAGAAGACTTAATCGAGGAAGATTTTACACGAGCATTGAAACAAGCGGGACTTCTAGACTTTATTCAAAAGCTTGAATATGGCTTGGACACAAAAATAGGTGAACAAGGTGTGAAGCTTTCTGGTGGACAAAGACAAAGACTTGCGATTGCTCGTGCGCTTATCAAAAAACCTGCACTTCTTATTCTCGACGAAGCCACTGCTTCGCTCGATACCGAAAAAGAAAGGGAGATTCAAGAAGCTATCGACAATCTTGCGCACGAAAATATTTCCGCAACAAAAATTGTGATTGCTCACAGGCTTTCTACAATTATAAATGCAGATAGAATTTTTGTGTTTGACGGAGGGTCTTTGGTCTCTATAGGAACACACAATGAACTCTTGAAGACGAGTGAGATTTACCAAACTCTCTACAATCTTCAACATCACATAGTAGTGTAAAGAAAACGAAAAAATTTTAAAACTTATCTTTAGAAACCAGTCTTTTTAAGGTTGATTTTTTTCTGTTACAATACAGATATGGTTTTTATGGCTAAAAAGGGTAGAAAGGTGCTGGGGTTTTTTTGTATCCTTGTTTTGTCTGTGCCTCAAATTTCTTTTGCTAATGAACAACAAATTACAGAGCTACAGAATAAAATTAAAGACTCAACAGATGTAATTCAAAATCTTGATGCTGAAATAAGTCAATACCAACAACAACTAAACCATGTGAGTGGTGAAAGAAAGACACTTGAAACTGCCGTTAAAGAACTTCAACTTACCGACAAACGACTTCAAACTTCTATTCAATCAACAAGTTTTAAAATAGAAGATACTGAAAAAAATATTCAAACTATTGATCTTACAATTAGTGAGATTGAAGACAAGATTGATAGAAATAAATATTTAATAATTAAGTATATTCAATCTATTAATGAGATTGAATATACTCCGATTACACTTTCTATTTTAGGTGACCGAGAGTTAAGTTCGATGATTCAAACTCTCAATTCATACAATAGACTTCAATATGTATTCAACACAGAAGTAAAAAATTTTACTGATCACTTGGAAGATTTAGGTGTGTCAAAACGAACAAAAGAAGAAGAGAGAGCTTATTTTGAAAATCTTGTGAGTGATAATAAGATAGAAAAGGCAACAATCCAAAAAACAAAATCTCAAAAAGATAATTTATTGAAAACAACAAAGTCACAAGAAAGTGAGTATCAAAAACTAATCAATGAAAAGACTGCTCTCAAGAAGCAATTTGAAGATTCTCTTTCTCAACTTGAATCACAACTACACTATGTTTTAGATCCAAAGTCATACCCACAACCAAAATTTGGAATTTTCAGCTGGCCCCTTGATTATGTCTTTATTACGCAACCCTTTGGTTTGACAGCAGATTCATTCAAGCTGTATAGCTACCGATCAGGGGTATGGTCGGGACGACATACGGGAGTTGATTTCAGAGCGAATAACGATAAAGTGTATTCAATCGGGGTCGGAACTGTCATAGATTTTGGTAACACTGATTTGGTTTGTCCAAATGCTTCTTATGGAGGTTGGGTTCTTGTGAGACACGATAATGGTCTTTCAAGTATTTACAGTCACCTTTCTAGTGTTATAGCATCCAAGGGACAAAAAGTACAAGCTGGAACTTTGATTGCAATATCAGGAAACTCTGGATATTCAACTGGACCTCATCTTGATCTTAAGTTAGTACCAAGTGATGCTGTAAGTGTTGAAACTTGGACAAGTAAGGGTTGTTCAGGTAAAAATTACACAACTCCGCTTGTTTCTGGATCAGTCTATTTTGATCCGCTTGGGTACTTACCAAAAGCAAGTCTAGATATGTTTAAGTAACAATATGAAATTAGATTTCAAAACAAAAGTATTCTTTGTTGTAAAAAATATTTCTCAAGGAAAAACTTTAAATTACGATGAGGTCGCAGAGAAGTCTGGTTCACATCAAGCTTGTCGAGCGATCAGAACTATTCTTGTAAATAATACGGATAAGTTTGTTCCGTATTATAGAATTATTCGGTCAGATGGAAGACTTTGATTCTATAATAGAATCTAGGGGAAAAGTAAAGAAGATATCCTAAGAGACGAAGGAATATTTACATAAAAAGACATAGCAAAAGACCCTACACGAATAGGGTCTTTTGCAACACGCATCACGTATACGTTCTTACTAATCATACCCAACCAACAAGACTCAGCAATATCCTCTGTGGATAACTTTCAAAATTACCCTATCAATATTGTGCGACATTAAGATAAAAGAGAAACACAATAAAAAGAAGGGAGAAAGATCAACGACTAACACATTGGAATAATATATATTTTCTTTAAGCCGAAGATATTTCTATATTAAATAAAAAATATAAATTAATTTAAAAAAATAAAATTTGAAATTTTATTTTTTATTTTTTATTTTTCCATTTTTTTTCGAGAGACATTAAACAGTCTGCCAGAAAAGGATTTTACGAGAGTGACTTATGAGGGGATTGCAAGGGATAAATGCTAGTGAAAGTTGGTCTAGGAGTCTTTGTAGGTCCATTTTGAGGTTCAGAGTATAGCCTTTGTTTCTATACAGGTCATTATATAACGAAATACTATATAGTGTCGTAAAGATATATTGTGCGACTATTATACTATGTTTCAAACCTAACCTCTTACTATCAATCAAAAGTACCTCTCTCCTCTTTCTATTTCAAGTTGACCAATCTACATTATTCCTATCTATAGGATTACAAAAACCTTTTCTTATGAATAGTTCCATCCTTCCTGTTTGTAAAATTATTAAAATTTTTGAATCAAAAATGGAGTTTTAGGAGTATTGTTTTTAAGTTATTTCCCCTTTCAAATTTACTATATTGAAATAAATATAGTAAATTTGAATCATAAAGATACTTCTATAAGAGTATATCTCAAAAAATAATTACATATAAATAAATTAAGATGTGTAATTAGAAACCGGACACAAGGTGGTTTTTTATATATTTAAAAGTTCCATCCATTTTTGGACAAAGATACTCAGTATCATCCCAAAAACCATAATCGGCGCTAGGACCACAAACAAGATCACTTTGAATATTTTAATTGCTATTTCCATGGTAGTTTATATTAATTAGTTTTATCAAGACAATTTGTAGCTTTTTGGTATCCAGCATCTTGAGCTTCTTCTTCAGAAGAAAAATAAATTGTGTTTACTTCATTAAAGCTACTGACACACCAAGGGAGATAATATTTTTTTCCTTGGCTAGACGCTCTCAATTGAATCTCAGTAGGTTTAGTATTATTTTTTATAGCTGAAGCGGATAGTATGTTTATACTAGTATTTTCCTCTGAAGGATTTGATAAACGCCCTAGAGTGAAAGCTAATATGAGTCCTGCTAGAACCACCATTATAAGTATAAGTTTCTTTTGAACCTCCATTCCTCTATTATGAATTAAAATTTAACTCTTGCAAAGTCTTTTAAAATAACCTATACTTTCTTTTATGGCATAGTATTGCTATGCCGTAAGTACTTATAAAATAGCAATATCTTTCGTATTGAGGTGACCCAATCCCTCTCATGTCCTACGAAAGTATATATACACTACAATGGCACATAGGAAAGCCGGTGGTTCCGCTAAAAACCTTACAGATTCAAATCCTAAGTTTTTAGGGGTTAAAATTTCTGATGGACAAAAAGTTCAATCAGGAGGTATCATTGTTCGACAACGAGGGACAAAGTTTCTTGCTGGAGACAATGTTGGAATTGGGAGAGATCACACACTTTTTGCATTAAAAGACGGTGTGGTTCGATTTATGAAAAAACGACAAAGACGTTTTGATAACAAAACTTTTGTTAAAAATATCGTACATCTACAATAAAGAAAAAACTCGCATTTCGCGAGTTTTTTCTTTTGGTTGATTACCCTACTGTGATTTTAAATGTTGAGGTTACAGAACCATCTTTGAGTACTACCAGGTAGTCACCTTTATGTTTAAGAGGACTTCCTATAAGAGAGATTTGCTTCAAAGTAATTATTTTGAAGCCTTTTTTGTGTAATTCTTGTAAAATATTTTTTTCATCAAATTTAGCAAACAAAGCACCGTTCGTGTTTATTTTTACCGGAAAAGAAAAATGTTGGTCAGAAAGTTCAAAAAATACTTCTTCTATTTTTTCACGGACTCGTGTGTCTCGATCTTCTTTATCCTTTGAAATTTTATGTACTTCTTTAAGAGTTTGCTCTGTCCCTGCTTTTGCGAGTCCTCTTGGTATTAAAAGATTTCTTGCGTGCCCTTCAGAAACTTCTTTTACTTGCCCTTTCTGCCCCACTCCTTTGACGTTCTGTAATAATACAACTTTCATAGATTTTATTTTTTATTTAGTAATTCAACAGCAGCTTGTAATTGGTTATCATCTCCCACTTCTTTATCATATGGTACTTCAATATCTGGAATCAATCCATCGTGTGATATGGAGTTTCCGAGTGGTGTTAACCATCGAGCAACTGTCACTTTAAGTGCTGTGTCTTTATCAAGTTTAATATATTCTTGGACACTTCCCTTGCCGAATGTTTTTGTTCCAAGAAGTTTAGCAACCTTGTATTCTTGAAGAGCACCAGCGACAATTTCTGAAGCTGATGCAGAACCTCCATCTACCAAAACAATCATTGAAAGATTTTTTGGGAGTTTTTTAGAGGTACCTTTACTTTTGTAAACAACATCCTGTTCGCCTGATTCAGAAGAAAACGACTCAGAAACAATAGTTTTTCCTTGGGGCACAAACCAGCTTGCAACATCAATTGATGAAGTAAGATATCCTCCTGGGTTACTTCGTAGATCAAGAATAAGTTTGTTTTTACCACTTATGATAAATTCACCCATTGCTTTAGAAAATTGAACACCTATGTCTTCAGTAAAACTATATAGTGAGATGACAAATACAGAATCGAGATCTTTGGTTTCAATAGATGTAATTTCAATAGTATCTCGAATAATACCAAGATCAATAATTTCATCTCCTCGTTTAAGATTAAGTATTAAAGAAGTCCCCCTTTTACCTCGAATCTTGTCAACAACAGCATTAAGTGTCATATCAAGTACGCTTTCTCCATTTACTGCAACTATAATATCTCCAGAAACAATCCCTGCAGATTCCGCTGGACTATTTTTAAGTGGTGCAATAACAGTAATATATCCATCTTGAATTCCAATTTCCATTCCTACCCCAGAAAATTCTCCATTAATATTTTCTTCAAAAATTTCTGTTTCTTTTGGATTGAAAAAAGTTGTGTAAGGGTCTCCATAACTTTGTGTTAAACCTGCAATTGATGCCCATACTTTTTCTTTACTTGAAATAGTATTTGAATCTGGATGTTTTGTATCAAGAATTGAAAGTGCTTTCCAGTAAAGTTTAAAATCTTCTGGAGATATAGATTTGTTTTCTATTGAATATGTAACACTGTCAGCTAAAACTTTGTTTTTATTCCCAATAAAAAAACCAACAAAAAAAGCAGACGCGACCAATGTAAGTAGTATTATATTTTTAGATATTTTTTTCATTAATTTTTTTATTTAAACGCACTAATTGTATAAGTATTTCTTGGGTCCCACATAAGCCATGATACCAAACCAACATCATACGTTGCTGTTATTTGAGCTTCTACAAGTTCTTTTGTGTATGTTGCGCCAAGATTAAAGTCTTGAAGCCAAGGGCGAAGTTTTTTTGGGTCTTCTCCCATTGCTATAACTCTATTTACAGCACTTTCCATGGACTTGTGGATTACCTTGTATGGCTCTTCGGCGGGATTAGGAATACCTGCCCAACCGTTTGGAAAATGTGACGGATAGACCATAGGACAAACAAAATCAAAATATGGAATCGTTTTTTCTAAAATCTGCCCAATTCCAAGGTCATCTGTGTTGACTGCGGTCATCCCAAAAATATCGGCTGAGATTATTATCCCTTGCGGTGAAAGTCTATCGTGTGTGTATTTAAAGAAGCTCTCTAAAACTTCTGAACGATTTTTACCTTCACTTAAAGTATATAATACATCTTTCATATTACCATCAGAGGGAAATCGTATATAGTCAAAATTAATTTCATCAAAACCAAGTTTATATGATTCTTCGGCGATTATGTTCACATAGTCCCAAACTTTTTCTGATGAGGCATCAATCCAGCCTATGCCTTTTTTGTCGACCCAATTTTCTGTAGGGTTGCTTACTTTCTTTATCGCTTCGTCTGGCCATTGTTTTATAAGATAAGGATCTTGGAAAACCGATACACGACCAATAACATAAATACCATCTTTATGGAGTTCTTCTATAAAATCTCGAATATCCCTTATTCTGTTTTCAGAAGATCCCAACTCTTGAATAATAGGGTTGTTCATTTCGAATGCAATCTTCCCTGTCGCATCTTTAATATCAATTACAACACTGTTGATTGAATCATTCTCTATAATTTGTTTATGAATTATTCCTCGTAAGTCTTTTCTACTTGCGATCCAACTTGTCATGTACACTCCTCGCACAGACTCTGGTGTTTCAACATGACTCACCACATGAAAAGTAATATTACCATGTTCATCAAAAAAGAAATTATTTGATTGAATATTATTCAAAACCTGGAAATCTTCTGATGGTAAATCTTTTTGTTCGGCAAAAACCCCGTCTTGATTTTCACTGTTTGTATTAACTTCATGTAAAAAAAAGTTAGATTTATTGATATATGAAAAAAGGAAAAAACCGACGATAATAATCACTATACTTATGGGTAAGATTTTTTTCATTTAAAAATTTTATTAAAAAACAATATCATCAACTGAATCAATTTTAATCCTAACATCACTCACTGCTTTTTGAATTCTAGGAGGTCCGTCATCTTCTATAAGTATTTTGTTCTCTTTCTTTTGGTGGGTATCTGCCATTCTGGAAATCTTAGCTTGATTTTTTATCGATTCGTTATCGTTTCTTAGAGTAGATGTTTTTTGAATTTTTTTGAAAACCTCTCCAAGTTTTTGGCTTGTTTCGTAAAGAGTTTCTTCCTTGATAATTCGTTTGTGTTTGTGCTTATCTTCAATAGCTGCTATATAGAAACTTGAGACAATAAATACAAAGCCTGTAATAGACAATAGAACATTTTCTGTAATGATAGAAAATCCTATATGAGGTAAAAGTGTTATCCAGATACCGCATATAATAAGAAAATTTCGTAAACGCATAATACATAAAGTATAACAGAAAATACTAAAATAATCTTTATTTGTAAAGATAAACATTTATTGACAATATACTTATTTACATGTTGTAGTATATAATAAATTAGATACAAACAAAAAACTTACAAATCATGAATAATACTGAGAAGCTCCGTAATTACGGAGCTTTTTTATTTTTTTGCTTCAACAATAACCACAAACTCTCCTTTCTCAAGCTTTGGGTCTTCTATAAGTCTGTCAAGAATATTTTGAGTATTTCCACGGATGATGGTTTCGTGGATTTTGCTTATTTCTTTTACGAGAGCGACTTCCCTATCTGTTTCTAATACTGTTTTGAGTTCAGTAATAAATTTTTTAATTCGATGAGAAGACTCAAAGGAAACTGAAACATAGTCAAGATCTTTTATTTTCTTTAAAAAAGTCTGCCTTCCCTTTTTTTGTGGAACAAAACCAAGAAAAAGATATTCCTTAAAGATCATACCAGCACCGCTTAAACTAGCTGATACTGCGTCAGGTCCTGGGATAATTTCAATAGAGACTTCTGGTAAAGTATTTTGAATTTCACGAACAAGAAAAGGTCCTGGATCAGAAATTCCTGGTGTCCCAGCATCACTAACATAGGCAATGTGTATTCCGGTTTGAAGTTTATGTGCAATAGAATTCAATTTTCGTTTGTCAGAGTGAGTATGAAAACTTTCAGTTCTTGTCTTTATTTCATATCCAATTAATAACTTTTTTGTAGTCTTTGTATCTTCACAAAGAATCAAATCACACTCTTTAAGTGTTCTAAGAGCTCGAAGAGTTATATCTTCGAGATTTCCTATAGGAGTTGCAACAATTGAAAGTTTTCCAGACATACAAGACTACCGTGTCGGAACAAAATGTTCTTTTAAATGTTTAAGACTAGCCATTATTGACATTCCCGCTACTGCTATGAGTATATTTTTAATAATATATTGTCCTTCAAGAGTAGGTATCAAAAATCCCTTCCATGTTATTTCAGGTAAGAAAAAAAGTGGTAATGAAGTTAGTATAAGGTGAATAAATAAGAAAAATAAAGAAATTCTAATAAAATCTTTATCAAGTAAAGTAAGCCCAATAAGTACCTCAAGAACTCCAATAGCTACAACAAAAGAAGTTCCATTGAGAGTTGGCGCTATTACAGCGACTAAATCAATAATAAGTTCATCCACAGCACTTACTCCCAGTAATTTTAAAACACCAAACCAAAGAAATAGAACAACAAGAGTAATTCTTGCTGTTTTAACATAAAAACGACCAGAAAAAGCTATAAGCTTTGAGTCGAAATTTTCAAGATGATCATTAATGTCTTTTTGAGCCATAGATATTTAAGAGTATAACAAAATATTTATATTTTAACTACGGGCATGAATAAAATATTCTTGGTTACCGTCACCACCTTTTAGGGCTGATGGTATAGGGTCAAAATCACAAACAAATCCATATTTTTCATATTCCTCTTGAATTGTTTGTAAAATATCCAAAACAGCATCAGGATTTGAAACAATTCCTCCCTTCCCTATGTTGTCCTTCCCTACTTCAAACTGAGGTTTAACTAAACTTACTATCTCTGTTCCTTCTTTTGAAAATCGTTTAAGATGAGGAATTATTTCTTTTTGTGAAATGAAAGAAAGATCTATAAGAATAAGATCAAATTTTTTGTCAGAATAGAAATCACGAATGTCTGTTTTTTCAAAGAGATTGATACGAGAATTTTTAAGGAGCTCTTGATCAAATTGCCCAGTACCAACATCAACTGCTGTCACACTTGCTGAACCTTTTTGGAGCACTACGTCAGTAAATCCTCCTGTTGAAGAACCTATATCGAGAACATGAAGAGCTGTCGGATCTATTGCAAAATGTTCAAGTGCAGAATCAAGCTTTTCTCCACCACGAGAGACATAAGGTAAGGAACCTTTCACCTCTATAAAATCTTCATTAAAAACATCTAGACTTGCTCGACCAGTTTGCCTTCCGTTTACAAAAACAAGTCCACGAGAAATAAGCTCCTGAGCCTTTGTTCTGCTTGGAGAGAAGCCGTGTTGAGCAAGAAAGATGTCGAGCCGCATACAAGAATAGTATAGCAGAATATCCTTTGTTTATTGTAAATGTTATGGTCTTATAGTGGATAATTATAGTATTGACAAAACTACATATAATGTGATATAATTCACATAAATCAATGGAAAAAATGAAAAAAATAATTTTTGTTCTTTTTATATTTTGTATGTCTCTAACGAGCTGTACAATTTATACCAATAGTGGAGAGTGTTTTCCTCCACTAATAAATAATCAAAGGCAGACTATTGGTTGTCAGAATTGGCAATCTCCAATCTGCGACAACGGAGGAAACTCTGTACAGTCCCTTTGTCAAAGGGGCTGGCAAGTAAAAATCACTTCAATAAAGGGAGTGAACAAAGAAACGGTAAATTCCTACTCACAGGGTGCTGTGGTAGATGGGATTTATCATGAGTGTGGGTTCACTATTAACTTTATGGTGAACAACATAGCAAGATCAATTCCAATTTCATACCAGCAATGGTATGAAATATACGAAAATAACCAAACAATAGAAGTTGCTGTTGTTTGGTAAATTAAAAAATGCGCTTCTCAGCGTGTTTTTTTATTTAAAAAAATGGACGAAATATTGAAACTAATGCTAGGATTTGAAAAAGTGCAAAGAGAATATTCATCCAAAGTATCCAATTTCTTTTTGACTGTACTGTTATAAGACAAAGAAAAACGTGGAGAATCTGTAGTGGAAACAAAACAAAAGAAATATCTTCCATAAAAGATCTGAAAAGGAGTGCAAATAAACTAGTCAGGGTTATTGTTAAATAGACACTCGCAAACATCTGTCGTGCAGGTGAATCCCAACCAAAGTTTTTTTCCATTGTAGGATGGGCCGAAAGAAGCAAGATGCTAATAGATCCTACGAAGACAATATTGATTGCATGAGAAGCGATAAGAAGTTCCATGTAAATAATTATATCAACAATTACAAAATACTTTGGTGGAAAAAACTATTTTTTTGTAATCCAAGGTTTTGGATTGATATCACAACCACTTTCTTCTGGATCAGCATCGGAAAGTGAACACCAATCAAATATGGTGTTGTTAACATAAACCGAAATTGACTGGACGTTATCAAACTGAAAAGCTGCTTGCTCTATTTGTTTTCTAAATAATTCGTCAGCACAATGATTTCCTATAACCACTCCAGACAAATAAACATAAGCTCCCCCATTTTCCATAGTGACATTTTCAAAATCAAGATTTTTTTGAGAAGCAATAATATTTTTATCATTACTTCCCTCCACCGCCTCATAAGGAAGTGAGAAAAGTTCAGTATAAACCGCGTTGAGAACTTGATTTGTTTGAGAAATTTGTACAGGATGAAAATTAAGATGGGCACCACAACCAAATGGTCCATATTCCCCTGTTTCAATCATACTTGCTAAGGGAATCTTGATGGTTGTCAATTCTTCTACTAGATCTGTGTATTCAGCGATCACTGTCTCCCACTCTCCAACACTTTTTTCAGCTAAAAGACTTTGCCAAACTGTTTGCATTTCTGAATCTGATATTTTGAGAAGTATTCGAATATTTTCATACACAAAATCCCACGAAGCTTGCGTCTCTAGAATTGCGTCAATTGGAGTTGGTTCGCTTATACTACCTCGTTCCCAAACTGTATTAGTATTCCATTTGGAACTTTCTGCGAGAATTGTTCGTACCATAAAAACAGGATCATTTGATTGACTAAAATCTACAAAAGGAACTGCATCAGGAGTGCTTTTATTTTTGAGTAAAGAAAAAACTATACTCCCTACAATAACAAGGAAAGCAATAACCATGATACTTTTGAGCCCCATTTTCATGTAGTAGTATTATACCATAAAAAAACACCCCCTATTAGGGGGTATTTTTGCAATATTTTAGAATACAGCAAACTTGACGGTTTGATTTCCTAGTCTAGCATAATAAATACCAGGCTCGAGAAAATAAAAACACCGTGACGATCCTTTGTTCACAAAGGTATTATCAACTAGTTTGCCAGAAGAATCAAAAATCTTGAGGTAGCCATTTTCTTGGGTGACCACGACCGGTTCTTGTGAACCGTTTGAAATAATTTTGAGTTCATCTCTTTCTTCTGTGTGAACTCCTACCTGACCATAATATTGAGATTCTGAGCATTCAGTGCACTCTATATTACTTTGAAAAAAACACATTCGGAAATTACCGACAAAACCATCTGGTATTATCAGTAAGGCATTTTCCACAGAGTAACCAAATCCTTCGTTTGGTTCTAAAATCCAATATTTGAAACCACCAGCCACCTCATTGTAGTTTGAGCAATAAAATAGACCGTCAGCTATCTCAATAATTTCTGGAATTGGTACAGAGATATGTATGATAAATGAAGGTATAGCTCCGCTTACTAGTGTTTCTTCTAGGAGAGGTGAGACTCTAACAAACATCGGAAATTGATCAACCTCTGTAATTCCGTCCACTATTGTAAAAGGTAGGACGTAAGATGTCCCTTCTTCTAAAGTTGCAAGAACTTCATTTTGATTGATACCATACACTTTAAAGATTGCCCATTCTGGTTCAAGATTTGTTACAAAAAAATAAACATAGGTTGTATCACATCCGTATTCTATACTTGTCCACAGAAAATCTACAGCTATGCAACTCACATACTCGCAACTTCCATCATCAGAATCAGATTCTGGATTAAAGTTACAAGCAAATGAGTCTGTACATCCGTAGTAAATACAACTCCCGTCATCTCCATTTGCTGAAGGGTTGTAGTTGTCGGCACTTTGGTCTGTACATCCAAAAACAATTTGTTCTGGACAAAGAATTCCGTAAAAGCTAACCCCCCAACCAAAGAGATATCCAGTGTCTGAAGCCCATGCGTCAAGAATTTGAATAGTCCAAATTCCATTAGTAGGGCAACCCACTAAATTTTCCCAAGAACCAATACTTGTATATATCCCACTTGGTAAAGTTGAATATAAGTTAGCTTCTTCAGCCCAAGTTGCATTGTTAGCATTTGATGCCCACCAATAATTATATCCAACGCCCGGATTGATATCAAAGTCATTATCTATAGGCTCACCTAGGAAGGTTCCGGATCCGCCCTGCTGATGTACATCAATACTTTGCCCATTTGGACAAATAAAAGAAATAGTGAGATCACCCATAGATGAGTGTTCTAGATTAACCCAAAATGACACTGTGTCCGAAATTGAGTCCATACCTTGAACCTCAATAGTGCTTCCATAATATTGAGTGTGATCGTCTGGAAGAAACAAGATTTCCTCCAGATTAAAGCATTGTCCGTATGTTTGTATAATACAAAACATACCAATCGCAACAAGTACAGTCTTTTTCATAATCTATTATTTATGTGTGAAAAAACTTTTTGATTTTTTTGTATTATATCATAAATACTTTTATATGTCTAAATGTTTTAAAATAGGTTCTAAAATAATAGTAACAGTGTCCCCGTCAACAACATCCTCCTTTTTACGGATATCCTTTTTTATTGCTAATAAATAACAGTTTTCTTTTTTAAATGGTAAAAGCGAAGTCTCCCAAATTGTCCTCCCTATTTGAGCTTGAACACGAATCATTCCCATATGATGTTTTTTAGCTTTTGAAATAATATCATCTTGTATCTTCCCATCTACATAAACAAAATGCCATGGATTTTGCCCGGGCCAAAGCCAAACTTTCCGTATGAGCTTAAATTTTTTCATTAAGTTCTAAATACCTAAAAGTTTAAGTAAAAGTTGAGCAAGTGGATCAGCTGTCGTTCCGTATATCATAATACCTCTCAATATTCCTGTAATCAAAATAGAAAAGAATCCCAGAATAGCCAATATAATAATAAGTGGTTTGAAAGTTAGTATTATTTCAATAAAAGAAAAAAGTTTTTGAAGTGTTTTAAAAGAAATTTTTTTATGTATAAAATTTTTAATACATGAAATACTTTCACTTATTAAAAGTACAACATAGAAAAAAGTAGTTGCTCCAGCAAACCACTGATGGCTATTTAAAATATTTTTATCAGGACGATTTAAATTCCCTGCTATTTCACCAGTAGAATTTGCAATCAAAGCACCTAAGACACCGACCACAAGCAGTATTATTCGCAAGGCTTTCCATTGAATACGAGGAAACCATTTTTCTAATGGGAGTACCACAAAGACTGAATAGAAAAATAAAAATGCTATTGGAAAATGAATAAAAATTGGATGGATATCATACTGCATATTTTTATTATACTACGAACTAATAAAAAATCACCCAATTACATGGGTGATTTTTTATTTAAATTTATTTTTTAGTAACTTTCTTAACTGCCTTTTTAGCTGCTTTTTTAACAACTTTTGTTTTTGCAGTTTTAGTAGTTGTAACTGCTTTTTTTACTGCAGCAGTTAATTCTCCAGCCTTTGGTTTTTCTGGCTTAGGAGTTTTTTTGACAGAGTCTTGCTCTTTTTCTTCTGTTGGTGTATGTCCAAGAAGTCCTAAGATCATATCAATTTTCTTATTGATATTATAGATATCTTCTTTTACCTTACCCATATCAGGAGAAGGAGTACGTGGACTGTTTCTATCACTAGAAAAGTTTCTGTCTCGTGAATCTCCACGAGACCCTCTATCGTCCCCTCGTTTCGCTCCAAAACATTCTGAACAAAGTACTGGCTTATCACCAGTTGGCTTGAATGGCACTTCTGCCACTTTACCACAATCAGAACAAGTTGTTTTGTGCATTGTTGGTGCGCCTCCAAAATCTCGTCCACCTCCTCGGTTTCCAAAATCTCGTCGTCCACCACCAAAACCTCCCCGGTCACTTCCTCCTCGGAATCCTCCTCTATCTCCACTTCTTTCGCCTCCTCTCCCTTGAGAGCCTCTGTTAAAATTATTCATACCAAAATAGTATACACAAAGTAAAACAAAATGCAAGCTTTTTTAAAACTTGTCAACTATAAGACCTTAGATTCCTGAATTGTCGGCTTTTTAGGGATTATCACAAGAGAGATAAGATAGGTTACAAGCGCAGGAATAAAACCTGTCGCAAGAACAAAGAAGACAAAGACAACACGCAGTATTACTGGGTCAATATTAAAATATTCACCAAAACCTCCTAAAATTCCCTTCCAAACTTTATTATTACTTCTATATAGTTTTTTCATAATGTTTAAGCTTTATGTTTTCGAGTAAACCAAACCCAAAAAAATATTCCTACAACAAGAAATGCTATTCCATCTAAAATATTTTGTGTCTTCTCTGTTTTAAATCGAGCAGTTTCTTTGGCTGTTGTCTTTACTTCACAATCTACGCGGTCTTTTTCTTCGAGTGCTGTATTCTGTTGGAGTGTTGGTTCATATTTTGTCTGACACGCATAAGTGTAATCATAAATTACAGGTTGTGAAAAAGCTAGTTTCAAACCAGAAGACAAAGCCATTGTTGCACCTATTGAAGTCAAGATAATTCCAATAAGGAGACCTAAACTTGGTACTATTTTTTTTATCCATTCCATATGTGTAGTATACCACTTTACAAATATTATTACTTATAATTTTGGTGTAGTGTGTGGGATTTTATTTCCAACGTTTTGCTACATGGACTCTGTTTAATTCCTTATTCATCAAAGCTTCAAATCGAGCGTAATCAACATCAGTTTTGTTGTGAACAGATTTCATCGCTTTTTCTGCTCGTTTGTATGCTTCTTTTGCACGATCTAAATCAATTTCAGTGGCTAGCTCTGATCGATCGGCCAAAACCACAACCTTTGAACTTGGTTGTACTTCTAAAATTCCAGAACTCACCGCAAAAGAATGGATAGAACCATCTATCAACTTAACTCTCAGTTCTCCTGTTACAACGGTAGATACGAGAGGAATGTGATTTGGTAAAACAGTAATCTCTCCTGCTCCAGTTGGAATAGTTACTTCCAAAACTTCATTTGAGTACACTTTTCGTTCTGGTGTCACAATATTAAATTGTATTGATTTTTTTATCATAATAATTTTGTAAATAAAAACATCAGGAAATTATTAGGAATCTTTACCTGCTTCGATGACTTCTCCCATTGTTCCTTTTAGATAAAAAGCTGACTCTGGGATATCGTCATATTTTCCTTCAAGAAGATCTTTGAATCCTTCAATGGTGTCTTCAAGCTTTACATAACTTCCTTTTTGTCCAGTAAATTGTTCTGCAACATAAAATGGTTGTGAAAGAAATTTTTGAATACGACGAGCTCGACCTACAATTTTTTTATCATCATCTGAAAGTTCATCCATACCAAGAATCGCAATAATGTCTTGCAAGTCTTTATATCGTTGCAAAATTTGTTGAACTCCTCGAGCTGTTTTGTAGTGTTCTTCCCCAATAATATTTGGATCAAGAACAGTTGAGTTTGAATCGAGCGGATCCACCGCAGGATATATTCCAAGCTCCGCAAGTGAACGATTGAGAACCACTGTTGAGTCGAGATGAGCAAAAGTATTCGCTGGAGCCGGGTCAGTCAAATCATCTGCCGGTACATACACAGCTTGTACAGATGTAATAGAACCTTTATCAGTTGAAGTGATTCTTTCTTGAAGATTTCCCATCTCAGTTGCAAGTGTTGGCTGATATCCCACTGCAGATGGCATACGTCCCAGAAGTGCAGACATCTCTGCTCCTGCTTGTGTAAATCGGAAAATATTATCAATAAAAAGAAGAATATCTCTGTTTTCTTCATCTCGGAAATATTCTGCCATAGCAAGTCCTGCAAGAGCTACTCGAGCTCGAGCTCCAGGTGGTTCGTTCATTTGTCCAAAAACCAATGCGGTTTTATCAAGTACACCAGACTCTTCCATTTCTCGGTAGAGATCATTTCCTTCACGAGTTCGCTCTCCAACACCAGCAAAAATTGAGTACCCTCCATGGTTTGAAGCAATGTTGTGAATCAACTCTTGAATAATAACGGTCTTCCCCACTCCCGCTCCTCCAAAAAGTCCAACCTTTCCTCCTTTAAGAAATGGACAGATAAGATCAATAACTTTAATTCCCGTTTCAAGTACTTCAGCTTTTGTTGACTGTTCTTTAAATGTTGGTGGTTGCCTATGAATTGGGTATCGCTTAGTAGTTTTTGGAGCCTTCTTTTCATCAATAGGTGTTCCTGTTACATCAAACATCCTTCCGAGTACCTCTGGCCCTACCGGAACTGTTATGGGTGACCCAGTTCTTGAAACTGTTTGCCCTCGAAAAAGTCCGTCCGTTGTTCCCATAGAAATAGCTCTGATTTCTTTCATTCCTTTATGTTGAGCAACCTCAAGCGTAAGAACAGTATCTTTCCCAAGATCAATAGTGAGAGCTTCAAAAATTTCAGGTAGTTCATTTTCAAAACGAACATCAACAATAGGACCCATGATTTGGGTAATTATTCCTGCGTCTAATTTTTTTTCTAGTATTTTCATAATAAAGTAATTGTATATTAATTTAAAGCCTCAGCACCTCCGACAATCTCACTGATTTCTTGCGTAATAGCAGCTTGTCGAGCTTTGTTGTATTTAAGTGTTAGATCTTCGACAATTGAACCCGCGTTATCTGATGCATTTTTCATAGCAAACATTCGCGCTGAATGTTCCCCTGCCTGTGATTCTAAATGAGCGTGATACAAACTTGCATGAAGGAGTTTTGGAACAATTTGCTCAACAACTTCTTCTGGGCTTGGTTCGATCATGTATCGAGATAAACTTTTAAGTTTATGTTCAAACCGCTCGACTCGGTCCTCTCCCACAAAGAGATGTTTGAGAGTTTCAATGTTTGGCGGAAGAATTTGGTAATTTACTGGAGTATAAGATATTGCTGATTTAAATTCTGTATACAGCATCCAAACTTCATGGTAGGCATCCGATACCATTTGATCTAAAATGATTTGTTTGAGATCAAACAAATCATTTGAGCCAGTCTTTTCATTAAAATCTATAAAACTAGCAATGATTGTCAGATTGTTTCGACGAGCTGCTCGTTCAGCTTGTCTGCCGACCGTGATAACTTCTAATGTTCTTTTTGATTGTTTAGTTATTTCAGTGAGCTTCTTTGAAATGTTTATATTGAATCCTCCACAGAGTCCCTTATTAGAAGCAAATATAACCAAAAGGTTTTTATCTCCCTTTCCGTACTCAAGAAGAGGATGTTTAATATCTCTTTCTAAAGAAAGGTTAGCAAGAAGTTGGAGCGCTTTAGTAGCATACTCTTTTGAAGCAAGAGCCTTACCTACCATTTTCTTCATCTTAGAGACAGACACCATTTCCATTGTTTTGGTTATCTTTCTAATATTAGAAATTGTTCCTATTTTTAATTTTATTTCTTTTCCTGTGGACATAGCCGTGGTTTACAATTGAATACTCTTAAATGCGGTCAAAGCATCTGTTAATGCATTTTTGATATCATCATTCCAATCTTTTTTAATTGATTCAAGAATGTTGTTATTGTGGTTTCGTAAAAATTCAATCATTTTTGCTTGATTTTGTTTTACTTCACGAACTTCAACATGATCAAAAAAACCAGAGTTCATTGCAAAAATAGCAACAACCTGTTCTTCAACTGCTGTTGGGTTAAACTCTGTTTGTTTCAAAAGTTCTGTTACTCGTTTCCCTCTTTCGATAATACGCTTTGTGTCAGGGTCGAGATCAGAATCGAATTGAGAAAAAGCTTCAAGCTCTCGATATTGTGCTTGAGAAAGTTTCAATGTACCAGCATTTTTCTTCATTGATTTTGTTTGAGCATTTCCCCCTACACGAGACACTGAAAATCCTGCATTAATTGCTGGACGAATACCTTTATTGAACAGGTTTGTTTCAAGAAATATTTGCCCATCGGTAATAGAGATAACGTTGGTTGGAATATATCCAGAGATATCTCCACCTTGAGTTTCAATAATAGGAAGCGCAGTAATAGAGCCTCCGCCATGTTCTTTGTTTCGTCGACAAGCTCGCTCGAGAAGTCTTGAATGTAAATAAAATACATCTCCCGGGTAAGCTTCTCGTCCTGGTGGACGTCGAAGAAGAAGTGAGATTTCTCGATACGCAACAGCGTGTTTTGAAAGATCATCATAGATAACTAAAACGTCTTTTCCTTGATCCATAAAATACTCAGCAATAGAAACACCTATATATGGTGCAAGGTAAAGAAGTGACGCACTATCTCCTGCTGAAGCAGAAACAATGGTTGTATATTTCATCGCACCTCGTCCCGCTAAAATACCAACAGTTCGAGCGACTTTTGATTGTTTTTGACCAATTGCAACATATATACAGATAATATTTTGGTCGTGTTGATTTAAAATAGTATCAATAGCGATTGCGGTTTTACCTGTTTGTCGGTCACCAATTATGAGTTCTCTTTGACCTCTCCCTACTGGTATCATCGCATCGATTGCCATGATACCAGTTTGTATAGGCTGACTTACTGGTTCACGACTCATAACTCCTGGTGCAATTTTTTCTACACGAACTTTTGATGTTTTTGTTAGTTCTCCTTTTCCATCAATAGGTAATCCTAGCCCATCAACTACACGCCCGACAATATCATCAGACACTTCGATCGAAAGAATTTCTCCAGTTCGTTTTACGACCCCACCTTCTCGTAGTGTTTGGAAATCACCCAAAATAATCGCACCAATAGTGTCTTCTTCTAAGTTCAACGCAAGTCCTTGTATGCCATTTTCAAAATTAAGAAGTTCAGAAGATTGAACCCCTCGCAACCCACCAATTTTTGCAATTCCATCAGCAACTGAAATGATAAAACCAACTTCATTAGTATCCATCTTTTGTTCAAAGCTGGACATTTTTTTCTTTAATTTATCTATGACTGTGTCTATATTGCTCATACTATTGTTGTTTAATTAACTGTTTTTTGAGTACTTGTAAATTGTGGAGAATACTTGCATCTGTGACAAATCCTTGGTACTGGGCTCTAAAACCTCCTATAAGCCCTTCTTGCTGTATGTGACACACTTTCACATTTTTAGGGGCATGCATGAGGACTTTAATATTTTCGAGTAAGATTTCACTAATTTCAAAAGGACTTTCAATCTGTAATGTCTTTAACTGAGATTCTTGAAGTCTGTGATACTCTAGATATCTCAGAATACTTGGCAATTGAAAGAAAAGATTATACTCTCCAAGAAATGCTATAAAAGAAGAAATAACATCATCAGTATTGTCTGATATTTTTGTAATTTCTATACAAGATAATGCAAGTTCTTTTGAGGATATCATAATTTATTGTAAAAGTGATTTTACATATTTCTCATTAATATCTTTTGTCATTTTGGCTTTCAAAACCTTCTCAACTCCACTCAAAATAACACCAACTGCTTTATATGTAATGTCTTCATCCGCCTTCTTTAAAATCATATCCGCTTCTTCAAGAGCGTTTTGTCGAATTTTAGAAGCTTCTTCATTAGCGTCGTCGCCAGCAGAAGAAATAATTTTACTTCTTTCTTCTTTTGCTTTTCCAATGATATCTTGTGATTCTTTATAGGCATCACGCAGAAGGTCGTCTTTTTTAAATGACGCCTCTTGGAGAACTTCTTTTGCACGCTCCGCATTAGAAAGTCCTGCATCTATCTTTTCTTTTCTTTCTTGAATAACTTTTTTAAGTGGTTTAAAAACAAGAAAATTAAGCACGATAAACACGAGCCCAAAATTAATAAGATTTGCAAGTGCTACTTGCCAATCAAAACCTACTTTTCCTAAAATTTCTAACATGAATAAAGAAGACGCCTTAAAGGCTTAGTATTAATTTAGATAAGGAAGAATGCTACGAACGCGTAAATGGCTGTTGATTCTGCAAGCGCAACTCCGATAATCATCTTTGAAAAGATTGAACCTGTTTGATCTGGGTTTCGTCCGATTGCTTCTAATGCCTTACCAATGAGGTAACCTTCCCCAAGAGCTGACCCGAACATTGATAATGTTGCAAGTCCTTTTGCAATAAGTCGTGCTGATTCTATTTCCATAATATTTTTTAAAATTTAATTAATAAACAATTTATAAAACTTATCCCTCGTTTGTTGAGGTTGAAAGCGTATAATACGCTGCAACCAATGATCCAAACACCAACGCTTGAATAATTCCCACCAAGACATTCATGGTGGTCCATGCGGCGGGTACAACCCACGCAAGTGATCCGATCAATATGACCGCAAGCACTTCGCCCGCATAAATATTTCCAAACAAACGAAGAGATAAAGAAAGTACTTTTGCTAACTCACCAACAATATCAAGAAGTCCTATTCCAAAGTCTATCAATGATGTAAATCCTTCTTGAAGACCTTTTCTGAAAGATCTGTATACATGTTTAACTTTGAAATACTGTCCAAGATATCCCAATAGTCCATTCTGTTTAAACGAGACAACTTGTATTGCAATAACCGCCCCAAGAGCCAGTGTAAAGGTAAGATTGAAATCGGCGGTAGGAGAACGGAAAAGTGGAACATCTCCAACTGTAATACTTGTGAGTCCTGGGATAAGACCTATAAGATTTGAAAATCCTAAGAAAATAAAAAGTGTTGCAATGATAGGTAAAATCTTTTCTGTTTTAGACCTGCTTCCTGTAATTTGATCTATAAATAAAGCAATGTTCTCATATAGTATCTCCATGAAGCTCTGTGTATTATCTGGTTGTTCTTTAAATTTTCTTACAATCAAAAAATAAACCAGCAAAAAGATAATGAGAATTAACACGATCATAAGTGTTGAATTCACGATTTTAAAGTTTCCTATAAAAGCAACCGCTTCGGGGCCAATATCTGATATTTCGCGTTCAAAATTAAGCATCGTTTTTTTTCTGTTTGAGTTCTTGTATTTTGGTTTCGATATCCTTTATCTTTCTGTTAATGATAGAAAATTGTCGTAAGGTAATTACCCAAGAAAGAATAAAAGCCCCTGCAAGTAAAAGAATAGTATAAGTCTTACCTCCACCATACAGTGAATCGAGATATTTTCCAAGTAGCGCAGCGCCTACTGCTGGTACAGCGAAAAATATCGCTATCTTAAGAGCGAGCCAGAATAGATTGTGAATATAAATATCACGCTGTTTTTGAAGATCTTGTAATTCCATATATAGTAAGACACAAATTATTATATTCATATTCAATTTAAGGGCTACTTGACCGAAGTGTTTCTCTGTATTCTTATATGTATTGATATTTTAAATAACCAATGCTATAATCGTTTTCGTTGTTTAAAAAAATAATAAACACATGCGCGTGTAGCTCAGCTGGTAGAGCATTCGACTGATACTCGAAAGGTCCCAGGTTCGATCCCTGGCGCGCGCACCAAAACAGTACAAAGAGGCTGTGGGACGACTCTCTCTCGTGGACGAGTTCAGAACTCTAAATTAGGCTAAGATTAAAAGCGATATGGAGTTTTTTAAGATTTTTTAGGTGTTTTTGAGTTTGGTGGTTCAGAAATAATAAAAGAAAAACCCACCTTGCAGTAGGATTTTTCCTACCACAAAAATGGGTTTATAAATTAAAGTAGATTTAGTATGTCTGCTCGGCAAAGCCTAATAGCAGTTTCAATTGTTTCTTTCAAAGAATTACAGATTGGAACCATTGGAAGTTCAGTCCTAAGTTCATACTCGATGGTTGACCACTCAGGAAAGTTGCCATCAGTTCCAATAACAAGTTTTATTTCTTTGTCCATCTTGCATCTGGCAATCCATTCACCTAATTCCATCATAGTAATGTGAGCATAGATCTTATCAGGAAATTCTTTTTCTTCAGCTTCTTTTGGAAGATAAAAAATAATACATCCTTTTTCAGCAGCAGCATATAAATAATACTGCTCCCAAGCCCTCTGTCTTTCAAAAAGTTCATACTCAGGTTTGTCTGTTTCAGTGAATGGCATTAAATCAGGACTGAGTTCTCTTGTTGGTGAAGCAACAAATACTGCTTCATTCTCTTCAAGAAAAATATTAATGGCCTCTTCCTGCCACTTTGGAGCATTACGAATTGGACCAGCAAGAAAAATGACTGGTCTACTTGCTCCAATTTTTACATTCCTTCTCATATTATTTCCGTGATAAGAACGAGGTAGGTGAATGATTGTGTTTCTGTACATATTTTTTGATTATTAAATTTTTTTGCAGTATTGCTCTATAGAAACCAATATCTGACGTCTAGAGAGCAATATGCAAAAAAAAATAACCAATATGTGAAAGAACTATCATCTTGTATATGATAGCATAATTTAGTTTATTTGTCAACTAAATACTCCGAACCTTGGAGGATGTTCGAATGAGTATTTTTGGCTAAATACAAACATAAAACCGCTTGTCCTTTCTACGACAAGCGGTTTATTCTGACCTTAACAAGGTAATCAGTCAGGGATGGTGCTTCACCCCAGATGCGGTCCTCCTTATGATGTTTAGTTAAAACAACAAGTAAAGGGAAATAGTTATATTTTTTGTGGCCTTCCCACGCCTAGTTTAAGAACTATAAAAATTCTCCATCATTATAACTCAGAATTATTTTGTTCAAAATACATATGAGTCATATCCATAATAGTTTGGATATCACCACTCATAATCTTTGGAAGATTTGACCAGGATTCTTTGATTCGGTGGTCAGTAAGTCTGTCTTGTGGAAAATTGTAGGTTCTTATTTTTTCAGAACGATCCATTGTTCCAATTTGAGATGAACGATTGTCTGAATATGTTTTTGATTCCTCTTCGTCTTTTAACTGTTGTAATTTTGAACGGAGAATTTCGAGTGCACGCTCTTTATTTGCAAGCTGGCTTCGTTCTACAGTAGACCGAACATCCACACCTGTTGGTTTGTGGATAACACGAACCGCCGATTCTACCTTGTTTACATTTTGCCCTCCAGCACCTCCCGCTCGAGATGTTTCAAATTCTAAATCACCATCATTTAAAACAATAGTTGTTTTTTTGAAGATTGGTAAAATCGCTACAGAAGCTGTTGATGTGTGAATTCTACCCTGTTTTTCTGTTGACGGTATTCTTTGAACACGGTGAACCCCTGTTTCAAATTGAAGTATTTTATAAACCCCGATACCTTTAATTTCAATTGAAGCAGATTTATATCCTCCGACATCTGTTTTTGATTCATCCACCATCCGCCATTGCCAAGCTCGACTTTCAGCGTAACGCTCGTACATTTCAGCTAGTTCAAAAGCAAAGAGCCCTGCTTCGTCACCACCTGCTCCTGCACGAACTTCCAAAACAATTTCATTTGGAAACTGCTCTTCTTCTTTTTGAGTTTTCAAAATTGATTCAAGTTGAGAAACATATCCTTCAAGTTGAATATGGAGAGTGTTGAGATCCTCCTCTGCAATGTTTTTCATAGCGTCATCCTCAAATATCATTTGGAGTGTTTCTTCTCTTTGTCGAAGTAGTTTTTTAATTTCTCCAACAATAAAAGCCATGTGGTGATGTCCTGCTAATTCGTCAAGATCTAATTGTTCAATTTTCTTTAGTAAGTCTTCCATGAGCTAATTGTAACAGAATAAAAAGCGCGAAGATGCGCTTTTTATTCTCTCTAAATTTATTTTTTAGAAGTTTGAGCTGCTTGTTCTCGTTTTTTAAATTTATCTACTCGTCCGGCAGTATCAAGTATTGTTTCTTTTCCAGTATAGAACGGATGTGTATCGCTTGAGATTTCAACTCGGTACAAATCATATTCCTTCCCTTCAAAAGCTCCTTTCTCGTTAGTTGTAACTGTTGAACCTATGAGAAATTGCGCTCCTGATTGGGCGTCTTGGAAAATTACCTGTCGGTAGTTTTTTGGATGAATATCTGATTTCATGCCCATAAATGTAACACAGAAGCTATATTTATGCAAGATTTATGCTAGTATATCTATCGTGAATTACAAAAACCAAGAAAAACAATGGCTTTTAGATGAGAAATATCAAGGGATTGAAAGTTTAGATTTTTTTGATGATCTTGAAAAACTAAAGTCTGGGACTCCCCTTGCTTATCTTATTGGAAATATTCCGTTTCTTAGTTGTATTATCGATCTAGAGTACAAATCATTAATTCCACGGACTGAGACCGAATACTGGGTCAATTACGTACTAGAAAAGTATGTTCCAGAAAATACTTCAGGAAACATTTTAGACATTTTTTCTGGGTCAGGCTGTATTGGGACAGCTCTTGCAAAACAGAGACCAAACAGCTATGTTGATTTTGCTGAAATTAAAAAAGAAAATATTAAGCAAATCAAAAAAAATTTAAAGCTCAATAAAATTCCCGAAGTTAATTTTTCAATATATCAATCTGATGTATTTTCTTCTCTTCCAGAAAAAAAATATAATTTCATATTTGCCAACCCTCCATATATTTCAAAGGAAAGATTAGATACTGTTCAAGATAGCGTTCTTCACCACGAAGACCCAACTGCATTGTTTGCAGAAAATGAAGGTTTATATTTTATAGAAAAACTCATTAAAGAATCAGGAGGATTTTTAAATCCTAATGGGATAGTTTTTATAGAGTATGATTCATGGCAAACAGAGAAAATAAAAGACTTACTCAAACAATACAACATAAAAAATTATTCAATCATCCAAGACCAATACCAAAAAGATAGAGTACTTATGTTCAAAAAATAAAACCCGCATGACGCGGGTTTTATTTTATATTCCTTCTAAAACATCAATATCAGCTTGGATTTTTTGAGCATGTGCCATTACAGCATTACCGTAAAATAGATTTTTAACTTTTGGGTCAGAACATCCTCGACCTGAATAATATTTACAAGCAGCTTCTCGTTCTGCCGTAAAGGTTTTAGCTCCAGCACCAAGGTCTGAAACATACAGAGATGTTGCAAAAACTGCGTGTCGCGGGTTCCATGGATTTGCAATAACTGCTCCAGTGACTGTTGCTACTCGTTTTTCATAGGATTCCCATGTTGCTGGAATAAACTGTGAGGGACCCATAGCTCCTCCCCATCCTCCCCAAGCAAGTGGACAAGATAGAGGCTGACCTTCAGGAGAAATACCAAGTCTGGCTGTTATCCGAAGAAATGCAGCTTGGTCGTCTCTCCAAGAATTATCATTTGGTCCCGGCATTATCTCTTTCCATGTTCGAGCGTCACCTGGACGATTACAAGTACCGACATTACTTCCTAGGTTTGATTCTTGTTTTAAGATTGCTAAAACATACGCTGGACGGACACCTGTTTTTATAGCAGCTTCTTTTGCGTATTCATAAGCTTCACCAAAAGGAATAGCTTGTGCTCCACGAAGTTCAAAGAGTTTTGAACGAATTTGAGCAGCTCGTGTTTTTCGGTCAGCAATAATACCTTCGTACACTTGCTCTTGAGCTTTTGAAGCATTCAAAAGTTTTTCCTGTACCACCTTATTTGCTTCTACTTTTCTTTGTTCAACTTCAATTTCTTTTTTCTTATCAAGCTCTGATATTCTTTTTACCTGTAAGTCTTCTTTCACTTCTTCGTTTTGTTTTTTTTCAACTTTAATATCATCAACTTCGTTTTTTATTCTTCCATTTACCGTTGCTATAACATCAATTCCCCCATAAAATTCTGAAATTGTTTCTTGTGATAAAAGAGAATGAACAAAACCTATTTGGTCAAACTCGTTGGTTTGACGAATAAGTTCAGCGAGAGCTTTTTTTCTTTCTCCTATCGTTGTTGTGAGTGTTATAATTGTATTTTCTTTTTTTGTAATTTCTCCAGACAAAGATTTTATCTCCAATTCTCGAGTTTGGATTTTTGCTTTTGCTTTAGTGATTTCTGCACGAATAATTTGAATATCTCCTTGAAGACTTTGAGATTTTACTTTCTGCCCATTTAAAATTTTTTCTTGTTGTTTAATTTCAGCTTCAAGTCGAGCAAGCTCTTGTTGTAAGGCTGCTTTTTCAGCATCGGGAAGTTGTGCTTGTGCCGAAAAAGAAAATACCCCAAATGAAAAAACCATCACAAGAATAAGGGATAGGGATTTTTTAAGAAAAAATGAATAGTTTGTTGGAATATTTATCATAAGGACATTATACAACAAAAAATTAGTTTTCTTGAAGAACTAGAATATTTTGAGAATTATGGTATTTCTGAGTTGTCTCAAGACCTTTACCAACCAAAAAGATACTTACAATCATAGAGAAAAACAGAACAGACCCGATGAGTCTTTCTGTAGTACTTTTTCTTATGTATATAGGGTGGTCTTCCATTACATAACAGGAGACGAATCAAACTTGATGCAATTACAATTTTGAGAATAGAAAAACAATCTTTTAATTCTGTCTAGGTTGAACCATGTGGTTTTTAATATCTTTCATTGTTGCCCCCACCTTCTTTTTTGGATTAAAAATATACTGTTCATCAAAAGCTTCTTTAATTTCTTTAAAAACTTGCGTCATGGTTTCTCCAAACATCATTGAAAGAAATGGTGTTCGTATGAGACCATCGTTATGTTCTGCTGTCATAGAACCATGATATTTTTTAACAAGTTTATATACTTTTGGAGATAGTTCTAAAATAATTTCTTCTGTTTTTGGATTATTGAAATCCATAAGAGGAATAATATGGAGATTTCCACTTCCTAGGTGTCCTGCGATTGTATAAAGAAGTTTATATTCTTCAAGTAATTCTACAAGTTCTAGTAAATAATCAGGAAGGTACTCAACTGGCACAACGGTATCGTCAATAAATGGTGTCGTACGAAGTTTTTTTGAATGATCAGTTAGAAGCTTAAAAGAATCTCGTCGAATATTCCAATATTTTTCAATTTGGCTTTGTTTTTCAAGTACACGTGAACGAACCTTGTATTTTTTGATATACCGCTGTGCTTCTACTATCTCACTATGGATTTCTTTCGGGTCATTTGAAACAAATTCAACCAACATAACAAACTTAGGCACTCCACCAAACAAAACAAGGAACAATTCTGGTAAGAAATTGAAAACATATTTGATAATTCCTAGAAAACCTTTGTCTTTAAGAAAATCTCCAAAAAACTTTACCGCAAAAGTAAAAGTATGGTTGTCATAGACTTCAATGGTTTCAACATCGAGTTTTTTGAGATCGTGAACCATCGCAGGTAAATCTTTGATTGAATTTGCAAATATAACTAAAAGGTTTGAAAATTTTTCAAGTGGAACAAGTTTGTAGGTAATCTCAGTAATAATTGCCGTTGTCCCCTGTGCACCAACAATAAGTTTTGTAAGGTCAAAAGTTTGACTTTCTTCATTCCAAACATCCCAAACTAAATAGCCTGAAGAATTTTTACTTGTTACTGGTCGAGCATTTTCTATATCTTCTCGATTTCTTTTTATAATATTCCAAACAGAGCGATAGAGTCGTCCTTCAAAAGTATCTTCAATAACTTTGACTTCGAGTTCTGTTTTCGAAATTGATTTAACGGTATATTCATTACCGTCTGCTAAAACAACCTTAAGCTCTTGTACAAAATCTTTGTTCTGTCCATATTTAAGAGACTTTTCCCCAGCTCCGTTGTTTGCTACCATTCCTCCAACAGCGCAAAGATTTTTAGATGCTGGAAAACACGGCAAAACTAAACCTTGTTTTGTTGTTTCTTTTTCAAAATCACGATAGTAAACACCTGGTGATACTCGCGCCAATCCAGAAATCGGATATCTATGCTCCGTTGGCCCTGTTTGAAAACCTAAATCTTGCTGAGACACTTCTAAAATCTCATTCATATAACGAGTAGTGTCTATAATAATAGAATCGTTGAGTGATCCGCCAGACATGCAAGTTCCAGCAGCTCGAACAGTGAGGTTTATGTCACCACATCCTCCCTCACCTCTTTTTTCTTGAACCCATTTTACGAGTTTTTGAATATCTTGACTGTGTCGTGGAAAAACCACGACCTTTGGTTTAATCTTAAAAATACTATAGTCAGTACTATGGGACTCTAAAATATCTGCGTTTGTTTCAATATCACCTTCAAGGGTATTTTTTAGTTGGAGTAATAAATCTTGGTCCATGAGCTCATTTTAGCATTTTATTTACAAGAGTACTAAATTTTTTGTTATAATTAAAACATGGAAAAACAACTCGATTTTTTAGCTATTGGAGATACTGTTATTGATGCGTTTATTGAGCTTCTGGATGCTGATGTTCATTGTGATGTAAACAATGACAACTGTACCATTTCTATGGGCTTCGGAGATAAAATCCCCTACAAAAGTCTTAAGGTTATCGCGGGCGTTGGCAATTCTCCTAATGCTTCTGTTGCAGCTTCTCGACTTGGACTCTCTTCAGGAATTATCTCTCATGTTGGAGATGATCAGCATGGAAAAGAGTGTCTTGACAGCCTCCGAAAAAATGATGTCCAGACAGACCTTGTCCAAATCCAAAAAGGTTTTGATACAAATTATCACTTTGTCATGTCTTTTAATGCTGAACGAACTATTCTTATCAAGCACGCCGAATTCAACTACGACTTCCCTTCTATTATGAAAAATATTCCTGCACCGCGTTGGATATATTTTTCTTCAGTTGCACCAAACTCACTCCACTACCATGGACAAATTGCAGACTATCTCAAGAGTCACCCAGAAACAAAACTTGCTTTTCAACCTGGTACTTTCCAAATAAATCTTGGTCATGGAAAACTCAAAGATCTCTACGAACAAACTGAAGTTTTTTTCTGTAATAAAGAAGAGGCTCAGAAAATATTAAACACTGAAAATAGTGAGATTCCGTCTCTCTTGAAAGGTATTTTTGATCTTGGCCCTAAAATTGTTTGTGTTACTGATGGTCCACAAGGTGCGTACGCCTACGACGGAACCACAACATGGTTCCAACCTATGTATCCTGACCCAGCACCTCCAAAAGAGCGTACAGGTGCTGGAGACTCATTTTCTTCTACATTTACAACCGCGCTTGCTTATGGTCTTTCGGTCCCAGAAGCTCTTGCTTGGGGTCCTGTAAACTCAATGAATGTTGTACAATATATAGGAGCCCAAGAAGGTCTCTTACATCGTGGTGAACTTGAGTATTTTCTAGAAAATGCACCGCAAAATTATCAATCAAAGAAAATTAATTAAAAACATGGAAAAATCCAACCTACTAAAACGAGCAGGGGAAAATTACAGGAGACTTAACCTCAATGATCTTGAGTGGAATCTTGATACAAATAAAAAAGACCTCCAAAATCTCCTCTCTAGTGGCGGTGCAGAACTTTCTACAGTTACAGAAATTGAAGATATTATAAAAAACATTGAGAAGGAATTATTATATCGATCACAGAATAACTAGAAACATATTATGTCAGATACTGAAAAACAAATCGAAGGAATAGACACTCTCACTAAAGAGCAAACGGAAACTTGGATGGAAGGAGTGTTCAAAGAATATGATTGGGTGAGTCGAGACAAACAAAAGATTTCAGATGCTTTGAAAGAAGTCCAAGAAAAACTCCGACCCTATCAAGATGAATACACAAATCTTTTTGAAAATCATCAAAAAGATTCTGAACGAGGTTTAGAATTGAAAGAAAAAATAAGTCTATTAAAAGTTAAACTAAAAGATTTATACGATATGTATAAAAAATAAAAAAATATGGAACAACCAATAAACTATAGACGGGCTGATACTTACAACGAATTTTCAAAAATAAAAACAACTGAGGAATTATCAAATAAACTTGAAAATTTAAAATCTCGTTCTAGTGAATTACAAAATGAATTATATTCGCACGACGCGGATGATAAGATTGGATTGGAAACTGATTATTATAATATACTTGTTTCCATACAACATTTAGAACAAGAAATACAACGAAGATCAGACAATAACTAATATGGATGAAACAATACAAGAACTTCAAGATGAGATTGCGATAAAAACAATGTTAGAAGAAGACACAAGTCAACTTCAAAAACAACTTAAAGAATTAAAAAAAGGAGCTTCTTAGCTCCTTTTTTGCTATACTTAAAGAAACCTTGAAGATCATGAAGATATCAATTTTTTTAGTACTCTTGTGTTATTTTACACAAAAGACTCAGGCTCAAAACCATGAAAGAATAGACAGTCTCTACCAAGAATATACTTGGTATGTGAATACTATTGATCATAAAGTAAACTCCTGTGGTACTTTTTTTATCATAGAAGATAATCAGATATGTGAAAATCTCGATAGACTTGAAGACTATTTTTTCTTTTTCAGAAAAAGAAGCGAAGTAACAATTGAGCTCTATCAAGAATTTCTCAAAATAGAAAAACCTTCAAAGAAACTTATTTTAGAATCTGATAGTACAATTAAGTATCACAAAGAAGGAATTCATTTGATAGACAGCGTACTCTTTATTTTTTATGAAAAGTGCTCATTTTAAAGAATAAAAAAAATGCCTCATAGGGCATTTTTTATTGTAATTTAGTAAATCTTGGTCCAGAATATTCAATTTTGTCTATTTGATCATTCCACATAGACATTGGACGACAGAAAAAATCAACGTTATTTTCTTTAATAAAAGAAGAATCGTAAAGTGGTTTATACACCACCATATTATCTTCTGTTTCTGTATGAATACAGGTACCTATAATTTCGTAAGTGTAATTGTTTTCTTCTCCATTTGGATTATATTTGTAATGTCTATAAATTTCACCTTCTTGTGGTTTATTATTTTGTGTCATGAAAATTTTGATTATTTCAAAAATTGATAATCATACTTGTAAAGATTAAAACATTTCTAGTTTTCCAACAAAAAGACTCGAAGTTTGCCATTTTTTTCGCAAACCCATAAGAACTTACCCTCTTTTATTTTGTATTAAAACTTCCGTTTCAATTCCTGGATAATTCATATTATTTTCTTTTCCTTAATTTTTTAACCGCTATTTTAATATCACTGACTGTGAGACCATATTCTTTGTAGAGTTCTTCTGTAGTACCAGACTGCCCAAAACGATCATGAACACCCACAAACTCTATTGGTTGCGGTATGTCAGCCGAAAGACATTCTGCGACAGCGCTTCCAAGTCCACCAACAATTTGATGTTCTTCTACTGTTACCACACCCCCACATTCTCGAGCAAAACTCCGTAGTGTTTTCACATCAAGAGGTTTGATAGTTGAAAGATTTAAAACAGAAACCACAATACCTTCTTCAGCAAGTTCTCGCGCAGCGAGAATTGCGTGGTGGACCATTGTTCCGCAAGAGACAATCCCAACTTCGGGAGATTTTCCAGAATATGCTTTTCCGTCAAAAAAAACTTGAGCCTTCCCTATTTCAAATGGAGTGTCCTCTGTTGTAAACACAGGACTTTTGTCTCGAGCAAGTCGAATATACACAGGGCCATCATGTTTTGCAGCAGCGAGGGTAGCTTTTTGAGCTTCAATACTGTCACAAGGCACAAGCACTGTCATATTTGGTTGCATTCGCATAAGTCCAATATCTTCGAGGGCTTGATGTGTTGCTCCATCAGGCCCTACCGAAAGTCCCGCGTGAGATCCAACAATTTTTACTGAGAAATTATTAAGAGAAATAGTTGTTCGGATTTGTTCATTGTTTCGTCCAGGAGAAAAAGCAGCATAAGACATGATGAAAGGTATTTTTCCGTAGTTTGCCATTCCTGATGCAAGCGCTGCAAGATTTTGTTCTGCTACACCAAGCTCAACATATCGCTCTGGAAACTTCTTTTGAAACCATTCTGTTCGAGTTGATTCTGCCAAGTCAGCGCATAAAGCCACTACTCGTTCATCAGCTTCTCCAGATAAAACAAGCCCACGACCAAAACCATCTCGAGTAGCTTCCATTGGAAGTTTGTTTAAGTTAAAAAGATTAGCGTTAAGTTTTTTGTCGTTGGTACTCATTATTTTTTATTGTGCGTTTTGCAAAAGGCAGTCTTGATAAAACGATTCTTCTCGCGTAATGTCTTCTAACTCTTGAGAAGTAGTATACTCCTGACAAAAATCTTCGATACTTTCATAAGACCCTAAATCTACCGTGTCTCGAGTTGGTAAAGGATTTTCATTTTTCTTGGTATCTTTATCAGAAAAAATAATCAAAAGGATTGCGATAAAAATTATTGTAAGTGTTCCAATTACTTTTTTATTCATGATGACTTGCTTGTATATTACCTCGTAATGTTCGGAGCTCTTTCAAAAAACGAATTTCATCCTCTTTGCTTGGTGGACGACCATGCCAAGTATAATCAAACTCTATTTCTTTGATTCCTTTTCCTGGAATAGTGTGTGCGATAATACAAACTGGTTTTTCATAAATAGCTCGTGCCATATCAATAGCGTAAATAACTTCAGCAATGTTGTTGCCGTCAATTTCGATTACATGCCAATTGAAGGCTTCCCACTTATCGCGAAGTGGCTCAAGTGGCATGACATCTTCTGTCATGCCATTAATCTGGATATTATTTCGGTCAATAATAGCAATCATGTTTGAAAGTGTGTTGTTTCCAGCAAACATAACAGCTTCCCAAGTATTACCTGCTTGAAGTTCGCCATCTGACATAAGACAAAAAACAGAAAACTTGCGATTATCCATTCGTGCAGCATATGCAATCCCAGACGCTTGAGAAAGACCTGAACCGAGCGGTCCTGATGTTGTTTCAAGTGCAAGCATCTTGTCTCGTTCCGGATGACCTTGAAGTCTTGAACCAAACTTACGAAGTGTCTTGAGTTCTTCAAGAGGAAAATATCCAGCATGAGCCATTGCTGCATATCGTACCGGCACAATATGACCATTTGAGAGAATTATTCTGTCGCGTTCTTCCCAACTTTGATTTTTAGGATCATGTTTTGCAGAATGAAAATAAAGCGCAGTAAAAATATCCGCCATTCCAAGTGGTCCCGCTGTGTGGCCTGACCCCGCTTCTTCAAGCATATCAATAATTGAAAGACGAATATCATTCGCTTTCAATTCAAGTTCTTGTAATTTTTGTGGAGAAATAAAAGACATACAACTACTGTACTACATTTCACTGGTAAATGAATCACCAACAAGCTCTTTAAGACCTTCTTCTACTGTTGGGCTGTCCGCAAGAAAACTTCCCGAAACAAGTCTTGTAACGCCAACCTCTAAAAGTCTTAGTGCTGTCTGAGTATTAACACCACCATCAACACTAATAGGTAAACTTGGAGCAAATTGTTTGACCTTTTCTATTTGAGTAAAAACCCGCTCATCAAAAACTTGACCTTGATAGCCAATGTTATCAATCCCCATACATTGAACAAAATCAATATGTTCAAAAATAGCTTGGTAATCCTCTATCTTGTCCTGAACACTAAAAGCAATCCCGAAATCTATAAAACTTCGTGTTGAAATATGTTCTTGTAGAAAAATAGTATATTCATCAACTAAAATAGTATCGGCATGCAAAATAATTCGAGCAGGCCCCCAATCAATAAAGTGAGTCATATCTTGAAGTGGGTTAGCTACCATAAGATCAAGTTCAATATCAATATCTTGCCAGCCTGGAAAACCTTCTTTTTTAAGAAGTTGGTATTCTTGATATTGACTCGTGCTGTTGTATGGCCATGTCTTTGGAGGGGCGTACTCACCATCAACCAAATCAATTTGAATTGTTTTAACAGAACTATCAATATATCGAGACACAATTTGTTCTACATCCTCTCGTGTTTTTGGTATAACAGCTGGAATAATTTCAATCATAGTATTATAAAACGATAAGTAAAATAATAACCAACAAAACAAGTGTCCAAAAAAATCCACGTAAACCCGCAACATGATATCGACTTACTTGTCCTGGTGCGTATTCTATTTTTCCTTGTCGAGCGAGTGCGTTTATGATGAGTCGTTCTTTAAAAAGTTTTTGTGCTTTGTTTTTATTCTCATCTTTTGCTTCCCAAACTCCAAGGGCGGGAGCTTGTAGTGCTCGACCAAAAGAAAAAGTTACTGGCCAAGAATATGGACCAAGCTCTGCTATTGCATTTACATTGTGGACTGCATATTCTGGAGATTGACCACCCGACAAAAACACAACCCCTCCAATAGGAGCTGGAACATTTTTTCTCAAAACATCCGCAGTGTGTTTCGCTACAAAATTATGAGACACCTGAAATGGTGCTCCAGAACCAGCAAGTACCATGCTTGTTTTCAAAATTGCCCCACCTAAATAGACTTCTTGTTTAGTTAGTTCTTCAAATAAAATACTCAAAACGTGTGCCGTTACTTCATGAGCGGTTTCTATAGTATGATCTCCTTCAAGAAGAACTTCTGGCTCAAGTATTGGAACCATTCCAGCCTCCTGTACCAAGCGAGCATATTTTGCAGTGTCTGCACAATTTTCTCGTATATTTTTGTCAGTTGGGAGTCCCTCCTTGATACGAAATGCATTTCGCCATTTTGTAAAAACAGCATTCATAGTTTTGTAGTCTTTTAATCTTCCTTCTAAACCATCAAGTCCTTTTGTGATGGTTTCCATACTCCCATCAATTTTTTCTAAACCAGTGTCAACCTTAATACCAACAAGTATTCCTTTTTGTTTCAAAAAATCTCGAAAAAGTTCACCTTCTTCGGTCATTTGTCGTATGGTTTCGTCATAGAGAATAACCCCTGAGATATATTTTTCTATGTCTGGTGTAGTAAAAAGAAGTTCTCTGTATCGCCGTCTGTTTTCAGAAGTCTGCTCAATTCCCAATCCTTCAAAACGTTTATTTGCAGAGCTGTTACTTTCGTCTGCGGCTAAAATACCCTTATGGTGGTGCATAAGTTTTGCAACAATCGCAGTAAGTTTGTGTTTATTGATATCCATAGTTATAAATCTTCATAAAGATTATCAATTTTTTCAAGTCGTCGAATATGTCTTTCATCATTTAAAAATGGAATGGTGAGCCATTTTTGAATTACAGCTTTTGATTCATTCAAATCAACAAACCTAGCACCAAGACTCAGAACATTTGCATCATTATGTTCTCGTGAAAGAGAAATTATTTCTACATTTCCTCCATAATAGGACACTGCTCGAACACTTGGAAAACGATTGCAGACTATTGCTTCGCCTGTTCCGGTCCCTCCGAAAACAATTCCCTTTAGTTTGTTAGGATTTCGAGAGACATCTCGGGCTACCTTTTTTACAAAATCAGGATAGTCGTCTTTGTCATCTTTTTTGTAGGATCCATGGTCAACAACTTCATATCCTTCACTTTTCAAAAAAGAAACAATCTCTGTCTTCATTTCAAAGCCAGCATGATCTCCACCAACCGCAATTGTTCCTTTCGTTTGCATAAATATATTGTACCAGAAAAAATAAAAACCTTGTGAATATTCACAGGGTTTTTAAAATTGTCATTCTTTAATGTGAATGAATAATCGATGAAATGTATCTTTGTCGTTATGATCAGAATGATAAACATTACACTTCTTACCATCGAGAGTAATGTCAGTCAAAACAGGCTCTTTGTAACCAGATTCTTGGTGGGGAGGACGAGTTTCAGTTACGACATCATTAAAGTGGCGAAGTTCATCTTTCAACCCTGTCTTCTCTAATTCGGAAGTCCAAAATTGAGTACCTTTCGGAGTATCAGACATTGATGTTTGTTCCATATATTTTAGAAAAATTAATTTTTAATCATCTTCCCCGTCTTAATCACATGTTCCACAAGGGTGTAAGAATATCCCATTTCATTATCGTACCAACTCATAACCTTAACCAGATTTCCATCGACAACTCGTGTTAAGGCCAAGTCAGCCATCGCAGCATGTGGACTTCCGAGAATATCACTCGAGACTACTGGGTCTTCTATAACAGCAAAAACTCGTGACCATTTTGAATCCATGGAAGCGTCTTTGAGGATTTTATTTACTTCTTCTACTGTTGTGTTTCGTTTTGCTATGAAGGTAATATCAGCAATAGATCCAGCGATAACTGGTACTCGAATTGCAATACCATCAAACTTACCCTTAAGGTTTGGTAATACTTCTGTTACAGCCTTGGCAGCACCAGTACTTGTGGGGATCATGTTTTGTGCTCCAGCCCGTCCTTCACGAAAATCCTTTTTGTTTGGACCATCGACAATACTTTGACTTGCGGTATACGCATGAATTGTATTTAAAATTGCTTTTTCTATTCCAATAGTTTCGTCAAGGATGGCGACAACAGGGCTTGTGGCATTAGTAGTACACGAACCATTTGAAGAAATCTGACAGGTTTCGAGCTCTTCATCGTTGATGGCCATAAGTACTGTCGAAGAAATCACACCTTCTTCTGGATCTCCTTTTCCTGGTGCTGAAATAACAACACGCTTTGCACCAGCTTTTCTATGAAGATTTGCTTTTGTATAGTCGGTAAAAACTCCGGTCGATTCGACAACAACATCAATAGCGAGATCCCCCCATGGAAGCTTTGATGGATCCATTGCACTAAAAACTTTAATGATTTTTCCATCAACAACCAACTTCCCATCAACAACTTCCACAGAAAAAGGAGACACTCCGTAGGCAGTGTCATATTTTAAAAGATAGGCAAGATTTTCCAAATCACCTAAGTCGTTCACTGCGACAATATCGAGCTCTTGACGTTTGATAGCAACTTTAAGAAAGGCTCTTCCAACACGACCTAGACCGTTGATTGCAACACGAGTTTTTTGCATAGAAAAAAATAAAATACTATTACTAAATATTGCTTATAGTATACCAAATTATATTTAAAATGAATATTGGTTGACATAAGGGTTTTTTAAAATTAGAATATCAAAAAACAAATCCTATGAAAAATACTGTTCTATCTTTATTGAGTGTCTTTTCTATATTTTTCTTTATCTTTCTTGCGTATCTTTTTTTATACATATTACAGATATACAATATAGGTTTCATAAATATTTTAAACCCTACACTCTACGCAATGTCACATCTATTTGAAATTGATATTTTCTTATTCTGGGCATTGTTTGTTATGTTTCTTTTCTTTTCTTTTATTTGTTTTGGTTTATTTATGACTACCTTTATTTATTTTTTTATCGTAAGTGAAAAATTGAGAACAGGAAGAATTGAAAGGATTTTTGATTCCCTACAAAAATTTACAACCGTGTATATGGTAACCGTAATCTTTACTGGGCTGATAAATATTGTTTACGCAATATCAATATTTCTTGTAATCTACATATTACAAAAATATCAAAAAAAGAGTAGCAGAAAAGAATATGACGGAGAAATCCTAGACATATAACTCAATAAAAAACGAGCCTAAAAAGGCTCGTTTTTTATGTACTCACAAAACATTTTAATGTAAGAGCTCTTTTAAAATCTCTGTTGCAATTTCTGGATTAACTGTTCCTTTACTTTCTTTCATCACCTGTCCAATCAAAAACTTAAGGAGGTTTTCGTTTCCTGCTTTGTAGTCTTTTGCTTGTTCTGGAAATTCTGCAATTACTTTTTTGACAAGTTCTTTTATTGCGCCTTCATCAGATTGTTGAAGCATATCTTTATCTTCAGCAATCTTTTGTGGATTCCCACCTTCAGTAGACAAAATAAGGAGAATATCTTTTGCTCCACGAGAGTTTACTATATTTGCAACAACCATTTCCATGAGTTGCACGAAACTTTCTTTATTAGGATACTGGAAATTTTCTTGAGAACCACGATATCCAATAAGGTCGGAACATAGATAGTTTGAAGATTTAAGCAAGATATCTTTATTACTTCCAAACTTAACTGCAACATACTCAAAAATTGGTGCAATTTCCATATCCCCAATCAAAATTTCTATGTCAGACTCTTTAATACCAAGCCCACTCAATCGTATTCGCTTTTCCCATGGAAGTTCTGGGAGTTCTAACTTCATAGTATCAAGATCAAACATTTCGTGAATATAAAGTTTTGGAAGATCAGGGTCAGGAAAATATCGATACTCTTCGGAATCTTCTTTTGATCGTTGACTGACAGTAATTTTTTTGTCTTCGTCCCAGCCACGAGTTTCTTGAACAATTTTGTCACCTTCCCCATTTTCAAGAAGAGCAATGTGTCGTTCAAGCTCATATCGAGCAGCTGCTTCAGCCGCTTTGAAAGATCCAATGTTTTTTACTTCAACCTTTGTTCCAAATTTGAAAGGGTCAGTTGAAACAGAAAGGTTCACTTCCACACGCATTTCTCCTTTTTGAAGATTTGCATCTCCAGCTCCGAGTGTTCGAAGAAGAAGTTGAAATTCTTTTGCAAATTCAGCAACTTGTTCTGGTGAATGGATAACTGGCTCTGTTACAAGCTCGGCGAGTGGTATCCCTGCACGGTTGAAATCAACAAGTGAATACCCATCGGCATGTTTGTTTGTTCCAGTATCTTCTTCAAGATGAACACGAGTAATAGTAATCCCAGCTAAGGACCCGCCAGAAACAATAGGGTGTTTGTATTGAGAAATTTGGTAACCTTTTGGAATGTCAGGATAAAAATAGTTTTTACGATCAAACTCAGTGAAGTTTGCGATATCTCCACCCACAGCAAGTCCTATTCGTATCATATGCTCTAAGGCCTTTTTGTTTATCACAGGCAATGTCCCAGGATGAGCCATTGATACTGGGTCAATATTTTGGTTTGGTGTTTCTTCGTCAGGATTGTTTAAAGCACGCGAAAACATTTTAGTTTTCGTCTTGAGCTCGGCGTGAATTTCAAGCCCAATAGTGAGATAGTATTTTTCTTTATAAATCGGTCGTTTTTTTGCTTGCATGTACGATAATTATACTTACATTAAAAAATTGTTTCATTGACAATATTTTATTTTATTTTCGCAATATAGTTAAAATTTCTTGTTCAAAATCTTGAATCTCTTTGTCGTCAAACATTGTCAAAGCTTGCATTGGTTTGCCAAGTTTTTTAAATTGTTTTTCAACTCGTTTAACAATATCTTCAGAAACCATATCTGTTTTTGTTAGCAAAATAAATTCATCTTTTTCTAAAAGCTTTTCATCAAAACCAGAGAGTTCTTTCCGAATAGCTTCATAGGCTTTCATCATTCCTCCTTCGTTTTCGATTTCGTTTTCAAAAGAAATAAGGTGAGCAATTGTTTTTGTTCGAGAAACGTGTTTCAAAAATTTAATCCCAAGACCTTTCCCGTCAGAGGCACCTTCTATGATCCCTGGAATATCCGCAATAATGAATTCATAAAAAGCACCAAGGTGTGGGTCAAGTGTCGTAAAAGCATATGCACCAATTTTAGATTTTGAATTTGTCAGACCTTGAATCAAAGTAGATTTTCCCGCATTTGGAAATCCAATCAAGCCAATGTCGGCAAACAGTCGAAGCTCAACAAAAAACTTTGCGTCCTCTCCTGTCTTTCCTGGAGTCCATTCGTATGGAGTTGTATTTGTTGAAGCTTTAAAATGTTCATTACCAAAACCTCCCTTACCGCCCAAAAGTATTTTTATTCTTTGCCCTACTTTTGTAAGTTCATAAACTTGGTCAGTAGAAAGATTTGTTATAACAGAACCAACAGGTAAAAAAACAGTCATCTCATTACCGTCTTCACCGTGCATACTTTGTTTAGATCCTGGAGCACCATTTTCAGCAATAAATTCTGGTTTGTGAGAATACTTAGCCAAAATCGCAACATCACGAACAGCTTCAAAGTAAACATCACCACCTCTTCCACCGTCCCCGCCTGATGGTCCACCTTGTTCAACAAACTTCTCCTGACGCCACCGAACAACGCCGTCTCCACCGTCGCCTGCTTTTGAGTAAATTGTAAGTTCGTCTACAAATGCCATATTAGTAATTTAGTTTAAGCCATCTTTCTAGTTTTTGAAAGCTGAACCTAAAATAATAATTTTATAATGTTTTCGTATATCTTTTGGATTTTACACTTCCACAATTTCAAATGTTTCTTTTCCTGCTATTGTATGTAATGTTTCTAGAGTTGATTCTAGTCGATCTTTAAAGAGTGTTATATTGTTTACTCCATGAAGATATTTTTGGTACTTCTCTAATACCTCATCAAGACCGTATTTTTTTCACCAAGAGACATGTCGTTAGGATTAATCTCTTTTCTTTCTGGTTTTTGATTTTCAATTTTTTTTGAAAAATTAAACATAAGAATACTGTGATACTACCTTCCTAAAGCCTTTTTAGCAAGAGACAGTGCTTGGTCCTTGGTTTGGACAACACACAAAAAACCTCTATTGTGACAAAAAGTAGCTCCTTGTATTCCTGATATATTTTCAAGATCCTTATCCCGTAGACCTCTCCATTCTTCTGGAAAAGGTTTTCGAGTTTCAAAAGAGTCGTACGAAACTCTTGCACCACAGACATTCCAACCATCATCTCCTTTACTTGGATATACAACATACAAAACCTGAGATAAATCTTGCACAGCATTAACAAGAGGAACTCTACCATACAGAGAACCAGTCACAATGAGTTTTTTGTCTTCTGCTGAATCGTAAATAGATCTTATATCTTTGTTTATAGACACTTGAGTTTTTGTTTGGTAAATCATTCGTTCAAGATACACAATAGCAATATCTAATACTTGATTAAAATTAGCAGTAAGTTTTACTTCATCTTCTTCATAAGTTGCATTAAATGAACCTATGAGATCTTGAATCAAAACTGGAGAAACTCCTTGTATTGAACGAGTAAAAATATTCATACCATTATCCGAAGCATCAACCGCTTGTACAAATACAGTATCAATAATGTCAGAAATCTCTTTTGAATTACAGAGAAGTGTTCCGTATTTTTTCCAAACCAAACCAAAGGCTGCATAAGATATTCCATTTTCTCTTTTCCCTGCCCCACCCTTTTGGTGATGATCAAAACGATTTATATCTTCATCATAAATACCACCAATATCAAAAACTATATCAGCCTTTGCTAAAACCTGTGGATCAACAGAACGAATAAGTTCATGTTTTTGTTTAGTTTTTTGAAAATATAAATAAAAAACAGCCGCCGCAAAAACATCATCTGTATGAAATGATCCTGAGTGCGTAACAACTTGAATTTTTCTTCTAAAAAACATTAGTCGATAAAAACATCTATAATCCCATTAACAACCGCGATTACTAGCGCACCCCAAAACGCAGCAACAAAACTAGAAACATCAAATCCTGGAATAAGGTTGGCTACAAACCAAAAGAAAAGTGCATTGATAACAAGTGCGAACAATCCAAAGGTTATAAGATTAATAGGTAAAGTGATGATTTTGACGATTGGCTTGATAATAAAGTGAACAAAAGACAAAAGAACTCCAGCAATAACAAGAGCTAGCCACCCATTAAAAGAAACTCCTGTAACAAAATAAGAAGCGAGGAAAACTGCAAATATAAAGACAAGTGGTCGTACTAAAATATTTTTCATGATTTTTTTAAATTAACTAAAAAGTGATTCGACAACAGTTTTTACATCAGAGCCATCAGCGTTTCCGCCAAGCTCTTTCATAACAGCCCCGATGAGTATTCCTATTTTTGATGTATCCTCTACACCAAGTTTTACTTTAACACTTTCTGCAATAGGACGAATTTCATCTTGTGACATCATTTTTGGTAAAAGCTCTTCCAAAACTACAAGTTCTTTTTCTTCTTGTACTGCAAGATCCTCTCGTCCGCCATTTCGGAATTGCTCGATAGAATCCTTTCGTTGTTTTGCAAGTCGTTTGATAACAGTCAAAGCTGACTCATCTGTTATTTCACTTTGTGGAGTAAAACCCGTAGCAACAAGCTCGTTAGTAAAAGCAGTTTTAATACCACGCATTACAGAAAGACGAACCTCATCTCTCTTTTTCATTGATTCTCTTATTTGTTCATTAATTAAGTTGCTTATAGACATACATGTGAATTATAACTTTTTTAAAGATTAAAAACAACAAAAACAGCCCTTACAATTGTAAGGGCTGCCTCTTAAAAAAAAACAATTAAAAACAACAATTAAAAAAAACAATTAAAAACAACAATCAATTAAGTAAATAATACACTAAAATTCAATATGGTACAATATCCCTATATGGAAAATATAACATCACACTACAATCTTCTTATTTTTGATACCGAAACAACAGGAAACCAAACAAATGACAGAATATGTCAACTAGCATACAAAGTTTTTGGAGAACCGACAGAAAAAACCTTTGACGAACTCTATAAACCAGAAGTCATTATTTCCGTGGAGTCACAAGCTGTTCATCACATAACTCCCAAAATGGTTGTGGATAAACCTAATTTTAAAGAGAGTAAAGATTTTACACAGGTAAAAGAACTCTTTGAAAATCCTCAAACAATTTTAGTTGCACACAACGCAAAGTTTGATGTGACAATGCTTCAAAAAGAAGATGTCAAAATCGCAAATGCAATAGACACACTTAAAATCGTCCGCTACCTTGACCCTGAAATGAAAATCGCTAGACACAACCTGCAGTACCTTCGATATCTTCTTGAACTCGACAATGATATCCACGAAAAAATCCAAGCCCACGACGCAAAGGGCGACGTGCTTATTCTTGAAAAACTTTTCATACGACTTTTCATTAAAGTACGAGCAGAATGTACGGACGATACAGAAGCTTTAGAAAAAATGATTGAAATCAGTAAAAAACCAACTCTCATTGTAAAATTTACCTTTGGAAAACACAACGGGTCAACAGTAGAAGATGTTGTAAAAAGCGATAAAAGCTATCTTCAATGGTTACTCAAGACAAAACGAGAATCTGAACAAGACGACGAAGATTGGATATATACACTTGAGCATTTTTTGAATATATAAATTGAATACATAAAAACAAGAGGTGCTTGAAAGGTGTCTCTTGTTTTTATTCTACAAAATAGTATTCTAAAGAAAACCTTAATAGTATGGAAAGAAATATACCATCAGCTGATAATGTCTTTTTATGGTTTGCGATACCTGTTGGAATTATTTTCTATATAATTCCAATTCTATTTTGGATAGCTTGTATCTGCTCAGCGTGTATGCTGATAATAGCAATCATAATTTATTTTAAATCCGCTCCATCATGAGCGGATTTTCAATTTTTTTTTCGAACTTGCTTTTATTAATTACTATAGTATAATAATTTAAAACATCAAATAAAGTAATTATGCAACACATCATAACTATTCTAAGTTTTGACCAAATCATAGGATCAAAAACTGGAAACATTATGCTTTCCATAGAAGTTTCATTAAAAAATATTCTGTCATTTGAAGATTTAAACCAAATTCTTGAAGAAGATGCAATCAAAACTATTAAAAAAGTTTTCCCTGATTATTTCAAGGATGTATCAGCTCATGTGGAACATATGAAAGAGCCTGGGAAGGAAAAAGATTCGGTAATTCATCACATTTATGTTTGTGTTACTGAAAATATAGACGGCTCATTTCAAGATCAAATAAAATCTCAAAGGTTGAGAGTGACACCCGTGATTTATTTGTCTTGAAAAGACAAATAAATCACGGGTTTTTTTATTACTTTGTCTCAGGTATAATAAAACTCATGGAAATATTTATTCTTATACTTCTCATAGTGGCTATTATTCTTTTAATTGTAAGTCTTCGTAAAAAACCTGCAAAACAAGAAGATTCAGAATCTCTCAACTTGCTTGTTAAACAAATCGGAGAACTCAACCGTACTGTCAACTCGCAGATTGGTGACTTTTCAAAGTCTGTTGATATGAAGCTTTCGGATTCTGCCAAACAAACATTTTCTGCAATGCGCGATATCACCGAACAAGTAACTCGTCTTCAAGAAACAAACAAACAAGTCATGGGCTTCACCGAACAACTTCAACAGCTTCAAAATATTCTCAAAAATCCAAAACAGCGTGGAGTCTTGGGTGAATACTATCTTGAAACACTTCTCAAAAATGTAATGCCTCCAGGGTCATTTCAAATGCAGTATGCATTTCCAAACGGAGAAATAGTTGATGCGGCAGTATTTGTACGAGACAAGATAATTCCTATTGACTCAAAGTTTTCACTCGAAAACTACAACCGAATAGTAGAAACCGCCGACCAAACTGAAAAAGATCGTCTAGAAAAACTTTTTACCAGCGACCTTAAAAACCGAATTGTTGAAACAAGTAAATATATTCGTCCCGAAGATGGCACAATGGATTTTGCCTTTATGTTCATTCCCCACGAGGCAATCTACTACGAACTTTTGATTAATCGAATCGGTGCGATGCAAGGTGACGATACCGAAAACCTCATCCAAAGAGCTGCTTCAAAATATAAGGTTGTTATCGTATCCCCCACTTCTTTCTTAGCCTATCTCCAGACCGTCCTCCAAGGCTTGAAGGCGCTTCAAATAGAAGAAAGTGCAAAGGACATCCAAAAGCGTGTAAGTGAGCTAGGTAATCATCTCAAGAGCTACGAAGACTACCACAACAAACTTGGAAAAAATCTAACAACAGTAGTGAACCAGTACGGACTTTCAAGTAAGGAACTCCAGAAAATAGACAAAGATGTTTTACGAATTACAGGACAAGCAATCAACATAGAAACTGAGCTCGTAGACAAACCTCAAATTGACTAAAAAGAACCCCCCGAGATATACTCGGGGGGTTTTACATTAGGAAATAGTTAATAAGAAGTATGTATGAGACAGCTTTGATTGGACACAAACTCTCTGTGAATTTGACAATTTTTATTTGATTTTTCAAAAAGAGTTACCTGTTCACAAGTATAATTTTTATCACATATACAAAGACTGTTTTTGACTTCTTCTGAAAAAATATCTTGTTTGAATAAATTCATAAGCAATAATTTTATTTATATAGCACAAAAAAACCCTCGTTTAACGAGGGTTTTTTTGATAAATCCTAATATGTTTTTATTGAACGATTGTTGTAATGTTGATTTTGTAGAGTTCTGAGAAAGTAGTGTCTGAAACACCTTCTTTTGTGTCCATAAACTTAACCACAATGTTATTCATCTCTTGAAATACTACAATGTTTCGTGTTATAGAATCATTTTTACATTCAACATAGGTAAGTGGAATACCTGTTTCTATTGTTGTATCAATGAATTCAATCTCTGAACATACTCCTGGTTGAAATCCAAGCTTGTATGGATTTCGAAGAGTGATAACACTTCCATTTCTTGTAAAATCAGCAAACCGCATCTTGAGCCATGTTTCTCCAAATGGAACGCTAGGGTCTGTTGTATCAAACTCCCATTGAATACCACTAAAGTCATAGACATCACCACCCTCTGTTGCGACTGTTTCTGGTGCTTCGCCTGCCCCTCCCTGTTCTGTCTCTGATTGTTCATCAGAATTTACATTTACATCTTTATTATTTGTTTTATCTCCTGGCTTTGAAAAAATAATGATCAAAATTATAACAATAATGGTCAAAGCCCAAAGAATTACATTTTTATTTTTTTGTGCCCATTTCATAATACGTCCACTATAACAGATTTTTCTGATAAACAAGCTTGATTTGTCCGATATTCTGGGGTATTCTTTGATTTGTTACTAAACACAAGGCCCTATCGTCTAACGGTTAGGACACATCCTTCTCAAGGATGGAATCAGAGTTCGATTCTCTGTAGGGTCACCAAGTCGAGTGCTAGTTCGAGTAGCGTACAAAAATAACTCTTTTAGTGGTTATTTTGTTAAAACAATTTTCTGGGAGGGATGATATTCAAAATTGAGATTAATGTTTTTGAAATTCGGCGGGATTTGGGTTTCTGGTTTTCGCGCGCAGGAGGGTGCGGGAGGTGAGAGCCGATGGGTATCGGCTCTCAAGACCTTTTGAGATATCTTTGTATTCAAAGTATCCAAAAGGTGTACAGTTCCTGTAAGGAATGCAGCGCGGATTCTTTTCGGATTTTTTTGCGGGCGGTCTAAGAATTCAAAAACTTTGTTTTTAAGAATTCTCCAAAATCTTTAAAAATTTCTAAAGACATTTTGTGTAATTCTTCTCGTTTTTCTTTTGTTAGACCAACAATAACAGCAGGGTCATGTAAGTCCATTCTGTTTGTGATTGGCGAGAAAGCTAATACCCCGTCCTCTTTGTCCCATTCCCAAACTGCCATTTTCCAATATATGAAATCTCCGTCTTTTCTATACTCGGTATTAAACTGACTAGCTAATTCACCAAGTTTGGAAAATAAAACTTCATTTTTCTTTTCCCATTCTTGCCATTCATTAAAAACAGAACTTTTTTTGTATTCTTCTTCCGCTTTTTCTCTTGCATCATCAACATCAATCCAATCAAGATAATTTTGAACAGTTATGCCTTTTTCTTTGATAACTTTTCCCACACACTCAGCTTCTTTTTCATATTTATAATATGGTTTTTCTTTAAAGAAAAAATAAATATATGGCAAAACATATTTATCTAAAGTTAATATTTTTTTATCTTCATTACTCAACTCCCCGTCATAACCACGCCAAACACCACGAGTCTCTCCTCCTAAAAGACGAATGTAATTTGCAACTTCTAAAAGACCTTGATCAAATTCATTCCAAGATACTGATTGCCATGTTCGTTTAAATGCTTTTTCCCAAATATAGTTATTCATAATTCTTTTTATATTTTTACTGTTAAAATAAAACCACTTGAATTTCCAGCAATGATTACGCGTGTGTCTTTCTCAAGTGAACTAAGTCTATCAATTAATTTTTGATTATCTTTGAATGTTGTAGTTTCTTGTATTACTTCAGATGAGCCATCTATTTTTTCCTTAAAAATTGCGTGCCCCCATTACTCTTCAAAAAAATAAAAGGTTTCTATCTTAAATTCTGAATCAGAAAAATCAAAAGTTATCTGAATTTTATTATAAAAATCAGAATTTTTTAACAAAACAACCCAGTCCATTATTCTCTTTGTATCTATTTATATTTTTTCCATACCTTTTAATTATAACTCTTTTTTTCCTTTATGCTATCTCGCCACATACTAAAAAATATCTCGGCTTCTTGGTCCATTTTGTCTCTTAGTTTGATTATTTGCTCTTCGGATAAATCTTCATTAAGACCTCCTAGTGCTTTTTTAAACTCCAATAAGCCAATCATTTATACACAAATACAATGCATTACTAATAAAATATCTACAGACACAACAAAAAAAGCCCCTGATAGGGCTTTAATGTATTGGTGCGAGATTGAGAGAGAGTTCTCGCCCTCCTCGCCTATAAATATATTAACATTTTACACATTTTTTAAAGAAAAAGCAAGCCCTAATTAAATTAAGAAACATATTTATGCCGAAATCAATAGAGATTTGAAGGTGATTTATCTAAATAATTCTCTGATAGCACTCCTAGTTTCTGATTGTGGTACCATCCGAAAATCATACTGAGAAAACTTCTTAATAAAGTCTTTATCACCAGATACCTCTGTCATCTTTTGAAATACTAATTGTTTGTACCTAGTATCAAGGTTTTCTGCTAATTGGTCACCCTTGCTTTCAATAATATATACTAGCTCCAGTTTACCGTCATCATTCTGTTTAGCAATTACAAAGTCTGGATATATTTTGTTTTTTCTCCAAGCTTGTATTTTGTAAGCCTTGTCTTCAACTTTATTTCTCATCCACCAAAGAACTTTGTCTTGTTTTTTTAGTTCTTCAACAATATCTTTTTCTAAATTATTCATAGTCACAAAATCAACAGCTAAATGAAGAGATTTTTTGTCTGATTTTATTGGTATTATTTTGGATTCATTTTCTTCATCATATTTAGCAGGAGCATAATAATTTTCAGGTATTTTGTAACCACCATCTTTTGTTATAGCTAAAATGATAACACCTTCCTTGACTAAATTATTGAAAATTAACTCTTCATTTTTATGACATTCATTTTTTACAAAAGACGAAAGCTCGTGGGCTATATAGCCAAAATCACTTTCGACAACTTTCTTAGATGTTTTCTTTTTTAAAGTACTAACTACTTTATCAACGAAAGAGCGAGCAATGAATGGATTACTTATATATTCAGATACTATTTGTGAGATGATATATTCATCACCACCTTCAATGTTTTCTTTTTCATAACTTGTACCTTCACCTTGATATGTACCACCAAGGAAATATTGTAAATCAAGTCCTTTTATTTTTTGTTTTCCAATAGTATCTTCTAATTTTTTAATAAGTGGTTTTACATCTATAGACCCCCAATCAATTCTTGAAAGAATGTCACTTCTATATGAAAGTAATCTAATATCCTTGCCTTCTTTAATATGCCATATTGGCAACTGTAAGGATTCTGGGTATTCATTTTTGATATGACTTTGTATTGGAAATTCTTTATACATTAGGCTTTTTCCACTTGGACCAGAACTACCTTTAACTGTATCTACTACATCTTCAAGCCCATCAGCCTCTAAAGATTTTTTAATTCCCTGTAAAAGTTCTTCTCCGTCTGAGTGATTAAAATAAGTGTAACAACTATCTAGCTCAGGAAGACCAGTTCTTTTTGTATAAGGTTGCCTTAAAACACGCCCCACAAGCTGTGTGAGCGCTGTAGTGCTCTTAGAAGTAGGAATCACACCAAGAACATAAGCGAAAGGACAATCCCATCCTTCCATTAAGGCTAGTTTTGTTATTATATATCTTATTTCACAATCTCTAGACATCAACACTTCATCTTTCAACTCATCTACATATGAAGTTTTTATAGCAATTTGTGATACGGGTATACCAATTTGTATTAAATAATCTTTCACATCATCTGCGTGAACATGAATTCCATCCCGTTTATCTTTTCCTGTTCGTTCAGCTTGAAGAAGTGCAATCGGGCGAATATAATCTCCCTTCGATTCTTTGTTTAAATTTGCAATCATCTCTAATTCATCACGCTTTTCTTTTACATCACCAATCATTTCTCTCCAATTATCATTAGATTCTGGTCGCACATTAATAGGTAATTTAATCATCTCATCTCTATAAAGGTCCATACCTTTAATTTTTATAAGTACATTCATGCCAGTCTTTGGGGTAGCAGAAAGCCCTATGATACATTTAGGATTAAGTGAATCCAAGACCCTTTTCTGTGAATCAGTGTATACCTTGTGGAACTCATCAATTACAAAAAGAGGATTACAAACTCTAACAATATTACCTAGACTTGTTTTAATTGTTTTACGCGCAAAAAGGCTATCTTCAAAACATTCAAGCATTGGATATTTCTTTAAAAGTTCATCAGTTTTTTCTTGTTCGTGTTCATACGGAAAAAAATCCATAAAGATACCACTGTCTTTAAACACCTTAAGGTTTTCTTTAGTTTCTTGATTTGCAGATTGAATCATCAACATTAATACAACAAGATTTTCGTTCACGTCTTGAAAACGAAGAGAATCCCGTTTTTCAATAATGATAGTTTTTCCACCACTTATTTGGTCTAACTTTTGTCTATAAGCACTGGTTTTATCTTTTAACTTCTGAATGGTTTGTTGATAAATAGGTTCACTGTGGACAATCCAAACAACCAACCCTTTTTTTTGTTCAATAAATTCTTCTTGAAAAAGCCTTATTGTTTCTATTCCAATAAGGGTTTTACCCCCACCAGTGGGAACCTGAATACATAATCTAGGGTAAATAACATCCTCTACCTGAGGAAAGTCTTCAAAATTTCTATAGCTATCTATGGTTTGGTATACCTTGCTTATAGGTTGAACAATATCTTTAATCATTTCTTCCATTCCAGCAAGTTTTAATTTAGTAACTCTTTCTTGATACGACAAAAGTTCATTCTTCCAGTTAGTGAAGAATATTTCAAGCTCGGTTACTACTTTTTGTTGTGAGCTTTTAAGAATCATATACTAATTTCTAATAAAAAGATTAAAAGGAATTTGTACAAAAGATATGTTGTATTCGTCTAAAACTTCTTTATCTAAAAAACAAGCAGGGGCGTAAACAATCTTTTTCCCTTCTTTATTTTTTATTATCTCTAGCCAGTCACGAGTAATAGCAAGATTTTTTAATTCGTCAATAGAATCTTTGTATATTAAGTAAACACCTGTACCTTTTGCCTTAGAAATAATTTCCCATGAATTACTTGGTTTTTTAACTTCATCAATGGGTTTACCTGTGGCTAAATAATGTACATATTTTGCAAAATTATCCCAAGTAGGTAAATTCTTACCCTCAAGAATATCCTTGCCATCTATTGAAGGACCAAGTTTATAATAAGTAAAACCAATATCAAGATTATCTCGTTCTATAACTTTTTTGACACGAGCTTGTGTTATTTCATGAACATAATCATAACCCGCTTCTTTCGCTTGAGCTTTCTCGTTTAATGTTTCAGGAAGTTGTATAAGGATAAACTTACGGTTACCTTTAGTGTTCTCTTGTTGGTTTAGTTCCATTACAGCTTGAGCCGTAGTTCCAGAACCAGCAAATGAGTCAAGTATAATAGCATTCTCATTACCACCAATTGTCAAAAAATCTTTTATCAAATCAACTGGCTTTGGGTTATCAAATATCTTTTTTCCAAACAATGCTTTCAATTGAGCAGTCCCATTACCACTACTGTATTCGGGTTTATAAAATATAGACTTTGGTTTTTTGCTTGGTAGTTCTCCAAGATTTGGACGTTGTTTTTTATAAAGAGATACACTGTCTACATCTTTTGAGACAATTAAATTGAATGGCTCTCTCAACATTTTTTCTTTACCCCAACGCCATGACATATCTTTACCGTCGGTAACTGGATATATTTCTACATCAGTTTTATTTTTTCTTTCAAGAAGTACTTCATTTTTTGAAGTAATATATATTGGAAAGTATAAGTTGGGTCTCTTTTCTCTTGGGGCATTGGTTCCTGTAGATTTCAAGTTTGCACCTTTTTTGTAAAATCCACGCTCATCTTCCTGCCAATCATCAGATTCTTCCTCATTTAGAATAAATTCATTCAATACGAGTTTATCATTTTTATACTTTGCGTATACCAAAGTATATTCATGAGTTCCTGCAAAACCAAATTCATCTTGATTACCCTTAAGATTCATTATTGTTGGTAATTCTGAGAGAAAATTTTCTGGTCCAAAAATCTCATTCATTAAACATTTTAAGTGATGGACCTCATTCTCGTCTATACTTATAAAAATAACTCCATCATCAGTCATGAGTTCTCTTAATAGTTTTATGCGAGGAGTCATCATACAAAGCCACTTATCGTGGCGAGTGAGGTCTTCCCCCTCCTTACCAACAGTTTTACCAATCCAATCATTGATTATTGAACTATTCACATTGTCATTGTATGCCCAACCTTCGTTCCCTGTATTGTATGGTGGGTCGATATAAATACATTTTATCTTTCCTTGGTACTTAGGGAGGAGCGCTTTAAGCGCAAGAAGATTGTCACCCTCAATAAGAAGGTTTTCGTTTTCGTCTTTACCAGAAAGAGAAGATTTTTTATCTTTATCTAAAGTATGATATGGAACTGATAAATGATGATTCCATACTGCTGATTTTCCTTTAAAATTAAGTGATGCCATGTTTTTATAATACCAAATTTAAGATTAATTTGCGAATGTTTGTTAAACCTTTATTTTCTTAATATCTCTTGTTAAAAGCATAGACATTCCAATAAAAGCATCATCTAATTTATTGTTTAATTTAATATACCTATTATATTTTTTCGTATACTTACCATTATAAGTAATTCTTTTTACTTGCTCTCTTGCTCTTTCGACATCAGGAAGACATACATTTCCGAATATCTTTGAATGACCCGATAAATTTCGACTCGAATAAGTTAAGTTATTACAGTGCCTACAAGCAAAGTAATCTCCATTTTTATATAGGACCGCAACACGTCTTCCGCAATAATTTCCATTTTTGTACCAAGGACAAGTAAACCAGTACCTTTTACCTCCATAATTACAAGATGTAGTAGTTAAGGGTATTTTATAATCAAAATTATTTTTCTCATCTGTATCTGTTTGTGTATAGTAAATCCGTAAATAGTCATCTCCGTTAAAAAAAGAGGATTGAAGACCCACGATATTCTTTTTATTTGAATAGTTATTGGTCCAAACAATAGACCCCGACTTATAGTCATCTAAGTATCCGTATTTTTTTAGAAAACTTGTTTCAATCTTCTTTAGCCCATCAGCTTCTATTTTATTTGAATAGCTCCATCTTCCCATATTTGTATTTTTGCCGAAATCATTAAGGTTTATAATTATTTCTGACTGTTATTTAACTGTTTATCAGCGTATTAAGTTTTATTAAGTTAGGTGTTTGTGTATTTTATTAGTTCCATAATCACATAGGTAATATAATACTCTTAATTATCTATAGAATTCCTTTAAACATAAGGCTTTTTTTAGACCGTTGGCATTAAATTAAAGTCTTTGTATACTGACTTCCATCGAATAACCATATTTTCAATGGTGTTCCATTGTAGGTACGGTGAGTTCACCATTGACAGCTAGCACGAGAAGGGTACAAAAATAGCCCCTTTGGGGTTATTTTGTTAAAAAAATTTTCTAGGAGGAATGCGGGTGGAATTATTTTTTGATTTTGGCGGGGCGGGCTACAAAATTGAAAAATGCTCTCATATTTGTTATTATAATACTGTCAGTAAAAACAAGCAACAGTATTATGTTATCAATATATGGAAATTAACTCACTAGGACAAAAAATCAAAAAAATACGGACAAAATTGGGTCTTTCTCAAGACAATTTTGCTCGTAAGGCGGATATTCCCTACACAACGCTGACAAAGGTCGAGACAGGGGTTATCAAAAAACCTTCGGTTTTTGTAGTGAGCAAAATTACTAAAGCTTTGGGTGTTGATATCGAGGAATTGATTAAATAATCATATGGAAAAGGATATAAAAAAAATATATTTTAATAAATTACATGAATCTTCTATTGCTGTGCATGAATTTATAGAAAAGGAAATTAATAAAATATCTAAAAGCATACCAGCTGATTTATTTTTTACGTTTAAGAGTCTTCCTGAAAAAAGATTTTCAAAAAACACACTTCGACCATTCTTAACTAAAATAATTTTTAATGTTTTATCCAATGATTCTTCGAATGATAATTTACCTGTATATGTATTGTCTGAAATAAATAACTACTTCGCATATTTAGATAATTGGATTTTGGATAACAAAAATAAAATATGGAATGAAAACAAACAAAGAAAAACTATAAGTCACTTGACTATCGCTTCTGCCTTATTTAGAGAAATAAGCGAAAACATAATTCATGAATCAAATATAGATGTTTTTTTAAAAGAAAAAATTCTAGGTATTTTTAATAAAGCAACAATATCTTCTTATATTGGACAAGCTATTGATATGGAAATGTCTATTAAAACTATCTCCGGATATTCTTCTGATGAAGAATATCTTCAAAACTATATTAAAAAATCTTACTTACAAAGCGGGTGTCTATATGGGGCATCTCTAGAGGCCGGTGCTATTCTAGCAAATGTTGATGATGAAACTAGAAATCGCATCAAAGAACTTGGTGAAGTGATAGGAACAGGGTTGCATATAAGCAATGATCTTGGTGATTTTGCAATACTAGGTGAGTCGAGCGATTTTAAGAACTATCAAGATCAAATGGCCGATATTAGAAATGGTAGACTGAGCCTACCTATCTATTGGGTATTAAAATATGGGAATGAATATGAAAAAAATATTTTCAAAAGTGCCGTTACTAAAAAAGAGTTAACTGAGGATGAAAGAATTCTTATTGTAAATGTACTCCATAGTTCGGGAGCATACACATACTGTAAGAAGGTAATAAGGTCTTATTACACAATATAATTGCTACACTACCAGACAATCAAGAACGTAAAATACTTAGTTGTGCTGTTGGAATTATCAGAAATAATAAGTATCTTACAAATCTTCACCTTAAAAGATAATTTAGGTGGGATTTTTTTCAGTTAGCCCGCCCAAATTTCGTCAAAAGAAAAAGACGAAGCCCGCGCGCATTCCCCCCAAGACCCCTCCTGCGACGCAAAAACCCAAACCGAAATCCCGCCGTGCCGGAGAGTGCACGCGGATGTATGGCGGATTTTGGCGGGGCTGGCACATATAAAAAGAGCTATTCATAAAAGGTGAATAATTTTTTAACAAAACCCTGACTAATCGCACGCTCCGCGTGCGTGGTGGCTTGAAACCAAGCCGTACGCTCGTATCGTTCCGCCACTGCCCTTAATGCTTCGGGGAGGTGGCGGAACAATGCGGACTCGGTTTTGCGAAAACATTTTTCTGGGGATATGGATTCCGCAAAACCTCAACTGATTTTGATTTCGCAAGCGGAGGAGGAGGGTGAGAAGCGGAGCTTCGCAAGGTCGGAGTGCGACGGCATGAGGCAGGGTAGCAGAAATTTTCAGTAGAAAATTATCTGTGACCTGGGGAGGAATCCTCCGCTTGCTCCATCCTGTTTCTTTTGGCGAAATTCGGGGCGGACATACCCTATGTGAATTATATTGCACATTGTAATAAAATGGAACTTGTAATATACTGCAAATATGTCATCGGGTAAAAAATTGGGTGAAAACCTACGAAAAATCAGAACAAAAAAGCAAATGACGCAAGGAGACATTACGACTGCTTTGGGCGTTGATCGGGCTTATATCAGCAACATTGAAAACGGTCGAATGAATCCTACTCTCTCAACTTTAGAAAAATTATCTGGAGCGTTGGGAATTTCAAGTAGTGAACTTTTAAAATAAATTTATGAAATTTGAACAACTTCCACACCAGAATAATTTTGAAAATAAAAAGCCTCTTATTTCTGAAGATGAATTAACACAGAAACTGAAATCTTTAGACAAAGATCAGGTTGATGTTGCTGGTGTAGTTGCCCGGACAAAAGAATTAAATGAAAAAGTAGAGAAAGATAAATTATTGGATCATTTAGACAAATTCTATGCAGAAAATTTAGAAAATATGGGCAAATCAGTAGCTGCTGAATTTAAGATGAGACCAATATATAAAAAATATATTGCTATAGAAAACGAAAACACTAAAATCTATAAGGAAAATAGAAGACGAGAAAAAATCAAAGAGAAAAACCCAAACACTGCTGAAGATACTTCTCTTGTGGATTATCTCGACACAGGTCGCGATGACATCTTTGATCAAGCTGAAAATTTTAAAAAAATTCCAGAAATTGTAGAGAAAAATAAATATGATGAGACAAATCTAGAAGATTTAAAATCTTACCAAGAAAACTATAATTACAGAAGATACAAAAATGCTTTTGTTTCAGATTTTAGGTCTGAAAAAGAAAGTGAATACACAATACTCAATAGATTGTATGCGGTACAGTTAAATCAGATAAGAGAAAAATTAAAAAATAATCAAGATTTAAAAGAAAATCTTGATGTGTATTTACAACCTGCTACAGCAATATATCAAAATTCAGACCATCGTCAAGTTTTTAGCGAGAAGAATGCCCAACTAGAAAAAACCGAATACTCGTTAAGTGTTACTAATAGAATAAACGCTCTAATAAAAGCTTTCGGGGAAGATAAAATAATTTTATCTAAAGAACAAAAAGATATTTTACAAAAAAAGATAGTGGAAATATTTGAAAAAGACTCAAAGGATATAAGCTTATCATATGACGGAGATAAAAATATATCTTCATTAATAGCTCTTTCTGGATTCAAAGAAGATCAAAAGAAGATCTTAAATTCTATATTATTTAAATTGATGCTAAAAAATGAAAAACGTCACTGGTTCGGAGTTCTTTTTGGGAATGCTGATTTTCCATATACAAAGGAACAGATAGAAATAATTTTCAATATTGTAAAGCAAACTAATATAAAGCCAGATGGGATTAGAGTAATTCACCCAGATAAAAAATACTATAATGTTGATGATAAGGAAAGTAAATATGATGTAATTTCTATATATGATTTAGCAAAATTTCCTTTTACCAATGAACAGAAACAAGAAATTGGCATGTCAATTTCAAAATCTATAGAAAAAGAATTTGATGATAAAGTTGTCAAAAATGATTTTAGATATTTCCTAAATTTTATTAAAGAAAAATCTTATTTAAAAGAAAATGGTTTTCTTACACAAGAACAGTTTAGTGAATTGGCTAATTTGTCTAATAAACTATTTTTCTCTGCTGCTGAAAATTATTTAAATTGGAGTTTTGAACACACCAAAAGAGAATCAGGGATTAGTACTAAATATTATCACGTGTATATGGATGCTAATTTTGATATATCTGAGATAAGTAATTTGATAAAAATTTTAGAGGATAATTCTAACGATACTAAAAAAGCGAATGAAATTCTTGAAAAAATTCCTTGGAAAAAAAGTATTGATAAAATGGAAAAAATACAAAAGAGATCACGGCGTGCTGAATATGATCCATGGATAAATGAAATTAAACCTTTGGTAAAAAGCTTAATAGAAAATAACGCACTTTCTTTAGATAATCAGAGAGATGGGGAAATATTACTTGAATACATAAAAAATGTTGGACCTAAAAATCTTAATAGTTATTTTAAGCTATTTAAATCTCTCCAAACCGCTAAATCCATAAATGAATTAAGTATAGATACAAAAGATGATTTAAGAAAATCTTTTAATATTGATGCAGATGAAATCTGCAAAAATGATCCGAGCAATATAAATTTGATAGTAAATGAAATGGAAAAATATCGTGCTAGTTTTAATGCAGACTTAATTAACGAATCAAAAGATTTGCCCGATAGAATTTTACAATCACAATACAACAGAGAATCCTTTAATTCTATTGTTGGAAGATTGCCAGATAATACCATTATGCAATTTAAGAAAACATTAAACAAAAATCCAGAACTTTTTATGTTGCCAGAAGGCTATGAAAAAGTAGATGTAAAAATTGGAGAATATGGAGAGAAAAATTCTACGGATCTTTTAAAGAATGAAGAACAAATAAAATCATTGTTAGAAAATCAAGATTTACTAAATTATCATAACAAGATTTTTGCAACTATCGATTCTTTTAAGGAAGGAAGCACGATTTGGGAAAAGGATGAGAATTTTAATTCAAATATAAATAATATTTTTAATTCTGAACTTAATCTGATAAATGAAAAATCAAATAATAGTAAAGATAACCCAAAAATTTTAGAAAATTTAAGTAAAAGAAAAGATACCCTACAAAAGCAAGCAGACAATTTTAATGCTTTTGCAAAAGGTAAAAAAGATACAAATAACTTGATTAATCTAATGGAAACCTATTTTAAATTAATCCCTGATGATTTTAGTATAAAATCAAAGGTTCTATTGGAATTATCATTCAAAGATATGTCAAAAAAGATGCCTGAGCAATTTGAAAAACTTACCAATCCAAATTTTGTATCAAAAAATCCCACTGTAGATAGTGTAAATATTTTTAGTGAATTTATTAGATCTCATGTTAAAGAACATTATTTTGATAAAAAACATGGAGAGTCACAGAAAATTGAAACAGAAAATAAAGATTTAATTAAATACTTAAACAAAATATGGGGAGCTCAAGATTTTGAGAAAAGTATTCTTGCAATAACAGAAAATAAAATAGCCGGATTAGAAAAAGGAGAAATAAAAGATACAAAGAAAGATATATCCTTAGTGCCATCTAAAGGAATGCAACGCATCTTAACTGGTAATTTAGGTGGTGCTTGCACAAGCCGTCAAAGTGGTAACCTTGCAAAAGGAGAATTTAAAAATATTGTCTCATATTCAATTATCCTTGATAATGATACGAGTAAACAGAAATTTCGTGGATCTTTTCTTTTTATTGAAACCAAAACAGCAACAAAAGAACCAATACTAATTGTGAGGGCAAATAATCCAGCACAGGGATTAGCTAATGTTATTGATATGGATGAACTTATTGGAAAAATATTAGATGAAGCTAGGGCTGTTGCTAAACGAAGAAATATTCCATTTGTAGGAGTTGCTATTAATCAGGGCGTAGCTTCAAATAGAACATTTGTTGTTGAACACTATCAAAAGAATTATAAAGCAAACGATAAGAACACAATAACTCTTGAAAATAACGAGGATACGAATTTTAATGGGCATGGTATTCATTCAAAAGGTAGTACGGTTTTGATATAAATAAAATTTGAAGTTAAATGAAAAAAGTGATTTTCTGAATGAATTGAAACAAAAAGTTTAATTTACTTAAAGGGAGCAAAATATGCGCGCGAACAGGAGGGTGGGTCAAGCGCAGTTGCATTTAAGCCTCGGGCATTTCCGCTAGGGCGTCCATGACTAAAGGATGAGCGCCGAAGTAATATATCTCACTAAAGTTTAGAAGCGAAAGCGATACCACATACTCTAACTTGCAAAGCGTGGAGTGGGGATGGCGAGGGCGTACTCCGAGTACTCGAGGAATAGCTACAGTAGAGTAGTATGTAATAAAATAACCTAGAAAACTGTCACTTTTGTCACTATTTATAGACTCTCGAGAAGGGTCGTTGTGATAGTATAAAAATATTGAAATAAGCTTTATGTCGTAATGAATTATTTAGTTCTATCTCGAGAAGGCTCACATTCAACAGCTAGCACGAGAAGCGTACAAAAATAGCCCTTTTAGTAGTTGTTTTTTAAAAACAATTTTGGGGGAGAGAGGATTCGCAAAACCGAGACTAAGTTTTTTGAAATTCGGTGGGATTTCGTTTTGAGTTTTCGCGCGCAGGAGGGGTCTGGGGAGGAATGCGGAGCGGATTCTTTTTTGTATTTAATATTTAAAATGTATTATAATGTTTACATATGAAATCACCAGAATTTTTCAAGGCAAAAGCTGAAAAGCGGGAGAATTTAAAAGAATCACTACCGCTAGATCTCCGCCTAGAAGGTACTCTCAAGAATACTAAATGGTCATTCCCTACTCGTTTATATCCCAGAAGAAATACCGAAAGCCCATCAGATAAATTATTTTTTGATAAATTAGATAGTTATAATAGAAGTACAGATGATACAGAGCTCACAGAGTCTCTAGAGAAGCAAAAGGATCAAGAAGTCAAAGAGACTCTGTCAAATATACACTTAGGATTACTCTACCAAAAAGGTATAGGTGATAAAGACACATATGTCTGCCAATATACCGCACTGTCCCTTGGTTCTCTTGCTTCAGTTAATCCTAAACTTGCAGCTACACTCTACCAAAAAGGTATGGGTGATACAGACTCATATGTCCGCCGAAGTACCGCAGAGTCCCTTGGTTCTCTTGCTTCAGTTAATCCTAAACTTGCAGCTACACTCTACCAAAAAGGTATGGGTGATACAGACTCATATGTCCGCCGATATACCGCACTGTCCCTTGGTTCTCTTGCTTCAGTTAATCCTGAACTTTTCGTTACACTCTACCAAAAAGGTATAGGTGATAAAGACACATATGTCTGCCAATATACCGCACTGTCCCTTGGTTCTCTTGCTTCAGTTAATCCTAAACTTGCAGCTACACTCTACCAAAAAGGTATGGGTGAT
>Ga0209702_10000164_pt1 | contig 130927 bp, 100 predicted proteins | sample FRY01_FD_187210 | JGI IMG/M metagenome (GOLD analysis project Ga0209702, IMG submission 187210) | Freshwater microbial communities from Lake Fryxell liftoff mats and glacier meltwater in Antarctica - FRY-01 (SPAdes) (version 2) | ecosystem: Environmental > Aquatic > Freshwater > Ice > Glacier...
TCCGAGTATCAGGCGCACGTGTGGGTGGACATAGTGTAACTCAAGCGCGGCGTGTGTCCCGCTCTGTATATAACCGAACACAGGCGCGCGCAATGCGGAACGCGCTTCTTGCGGTGTGCGTGTTGCTCCCGGTGCTGGTGGAGTCTACTGGGTGCGCTGCTGGTAAATATAAAGTGGGTTCGGGTTCCGCTCAAGCCGGGACATGTTTGGATTGCGGTACAGGGACTTACAAAGCACTGGCAGGAGATTCTCTTTGTCTTGGTTGCCCTGCCAACTCGGTCTCGGCGCCGGGCAGTACCTCTCTCATACAGTGCATATGTAAAGGCGGATACAATGGCCCTGATGGAGGGCCGTGTAGTGCGTGCTTGCCCACCGCAGAATTGACATGCGGGGGAACTTGCCCATGTTCGCCGATGACAGGAAGTAGTGGCACCATTCAAGAACGTTCGGGAAATTATCAGAACAACGAAAACTGCTGGTGGAGGATAACGTCATCTTCTGTAATCACGTGGAGATTTACAATGTTCCAAACCCAATTTTGTTGGGACAAAGTGTATATTGAAAATTGCCCAACTTCGACTTGCAACACAGGGGTGGATCATCTATCATATCTTTGCAGCGATTTAATCTCAACCACACCACATGCAAGTTACAGACCGCATTCCAATTCGGTTTGGACTAATCAGCCTGGTTCCGGAAAAAATACCCTTCAACTGAGATTTACTAGCGACTGGTCTGATGTAAAAGCAGGGTTTTCAGGTATATGGTCTCTACCACCACCAGGGGCGTGTAGTTCACCTACAAGTTGTGTTGCAAATTCGTATTATTCATTCGCCGGAACGGTTGGCTGTCAGACTTGTCCCTCGAATTCAGCGTCACCTGCAGGCAGCATGGCGATCGGAGCGTGTGTGTGCAATGCTGGATTCGTAAGGGCCAATGGAGCCCTATGTACGCAGTGTGGAGCTGGTACTTACGAATCAGGAGATGTTTGCCAGACTTGTCCCTCGAACTCATTGTCAGCGGCAGGCAGCATGGCGATCGAAGCGTGTAAGTGCAATGCTGGATTCGGAGGGGTCAATGGAGCCCTATGCACGCAGTGTGGAGCTGGTACTTACGAATCGGGGGATGTTTGCGTGAGTTGTCCGTTGTATTCGAACTCTGCAGCACAAAGCACATCCTGTGTGTGCAATGCCGGGTTCATAACAGGGAATGCAGGACAATGTGCGTGTGCAGCGAATAAATATTTCAGCAATTCATTGGTACGATGTGAAAACTGCCCTGCTTCGTCATCTTCGCCGTCGTATAGTACTGCTGCAAGCGCTTGTGTGTGCAATGCTGGATTCGGAGGGGTCAATGGAGCCCTATGCACGCAGTGTGGAGCTGGTACTTACGAATCGGGGGATGTTTGCGTGAGTTGTCCGTTGTATTCGAACTCTGCAGCACAAAGCACATCCTGTGTGTGCAATGCCGGGTTCATAACAGGGAATGCAGGACAATGTGCGTGTGCAGCGAATAAATATTTCAGCAATTCATTGGTACGATGTGAAAACTGCCCTACTTCGTCATCTTCGCCGTTGTATAGTACTGCTGCAAGCGCTTGTGTATGCAACGTCGGGCACACTGGCGCAGACGGGGGCCCGTGCTCGGCCTGCGTGGCAGGCAAATACAAAACAACTACCGGGTCTGTGGCGTGCACCTTGTGCATACCCGGCAAGTTCTCTGGAGGAGGGCATTGAAAAAGCCCAGATCCATGTATGTTACCGTACACATGTATCCCCGAGAGTATTGACATCGGTCGCATGCGCACCGAAAGTATCATGGAAAAGACGCGGATGGCGTCTTGGCTAGATTCGGTAGTACGTCTGTGGTAGGACAGAATTTGCAAGTAATAAAAGTGTTCCACACACACCAAACATACTGAAGTCTGCGTGTCATAATGTGAGTGTTGCGAGTGAGGTACCTGAGCATGGCATGTTTATCTAAAACTATTTGCATGATCCAGAGACGTCTCACCCCCCGTGTCCTCGGAATCTTGCTCACTGTCGTCACCATTGCCGTCATTGTTGTCGTCGCCACTCACTTTGTCGCTGTCGTGCTCGCTCTCTTGCACACTGTATTCACTATTGCCATCATCGCTGCCTTGTCTGCTTTCTGCTACGCTGTCTTCACTGTTGCCATCGTCGTTGTCTTGCTCGCTACATAGACTACGTGCCTCGCCAGACCCGTCGCTGTCGTCGTCACTGGTATCCTGGTAGGCGGCATTGAGCGGCACGGCAAAATGCTGCCATGTGATACTCGGGCGACATGCAATGCCAGCCGATTCCGCAGTTTGTATTATGCCAGACACGGAACGTGTGAGTGGAAAAAAGCTGTATGGACTTCCCAGAGTGACCTGGTGGAGTCCATAGTCCTCCACGGGATTCCAGCCTTCTGCGAGAGAAATGCTGTCAAAAATGTCTTGTATGGTGTGGTCCGATCGGACTTGCAGCAAGCGGAAATATTGCCCGACTCGGTCGCGTTCTTCCCGCAGTGTTTGAAAGTCGCAGGTGGTTTCGTGCAGGCCGAGCACTCTGCGCAACGTGTTGGGTATGCCTGATACGTCAACACGGTTGCCAATGGGCGCCGGTAAAATATGGAAAAACGGTCTTGCCAGAAAGTGCAGCGAAATTGTCATGTAAAACGTAGGATGCGTAACGGCGCCATCCACGTCTTCCGGACCGTCCCAGGTGCCATACTCGTTCCAGTTTTCCAAGTGCAGTGCTGGCAAGTAGATGCCACCCACACGCACTTTGTTGGGCAAAAGCCTACTCGTTTTATCAAACAGCTGCACGCACTCAGCACGAGTGTGCAGTCGCAGCAGCGGCGTCGCGTTTTCAATGCCACACGGAATTCGCGTGCCCGGGACAAAGAGCGACAGCTTACGCACAGCATCGCAATACTGTTTGTTTCCGTGCATGTATGTCCGGATGGTCTTGCGCAGCATCTTGTTGATGCATTTTTTCTGCACGATGTCGGCGAGTGAGTCTGTTGGCATCACGCAGCCAAACATGCCGTCGGCATGCAGGGATTCCATCGCCGGCATCAGTATTTTCATGAGCGGATCCACTGGTAAAGACAGTAGCGGGTTGTCACACGGATCGGCCCCGACATGCCCACCGCCTGCTGCCCCGGCAAGCGGAGCATCGTGCCGACGATGGCGCGTTTTTTTTGACCTGGTGTTCATGTTTAGTGGCGGTGGATAGTGTTGTGTTACCCTGGTATTTATATACCAGCCGTCTCTGATTCGTGTGCTGTGGCAATTTTTTGAGACGAGGAAATTTGAATCCATCGTGAATGCATTTTCGCATGCTGTAGCAATCCCCGTGTTTTTGTCGCTATTTTTGTTGCTGTTGGCATGTTCAACTACCACCGGTGTCGTCATCACTGAGCTCGTTGTTTTTTACTGCATCAATGTCTTCGTCACTGTTTTCACCATTGCTGTCGCCACTGTTTTCACCATTGTATTCGCTGTTGTGCTGGTAATCATGCACACTTTCACCACTGCTCCCACCATTGTCCTCGCTGTTGAACTGATTTTCATCATTGCTTTCTCCAGTGTCCTCGCTGTCATACTCGTTTTCACTATCAAAATTTATACCTGAATCCAGCCATGAGATGCGCGGGCAGATGGGAACATTTTGACTAGTTGCTTCAGAAAACATTGTTTCAACAAAACATTGTGGGTCCACCATACCTACTGGAAGTGGCAGGTCGACGTTGAAGGTGTCTGCCATATTACTCCAGCCTTCTACGTAGGCAACGCTGTCGAATATATCATTCATAGTCATATTTTGGTCGACCTGTACCAAGCGCATGTAGCAAGGCATATTGTCTCGTTGATGTCGGAGAAGGTTGCGGCTGCATGTGGGGTCGTGGAGGCCAAGGACGCTACGCACGGAATTTGGCATGCCCCTCACGTCAACTGTGTTTTTGGTGGGTCTTGGTAGATGTAGCGTAAACTGTCTCACCCAAAATTCGATGCCAACGGTGACGTAATACTTGCGAAGAGGCTCTTTGTCGGTGGTGCTGGCAACGTCATTATCGGGATGTTCCCATGTCGTGTAAAGGGCAGGGTCGGCATCGTCTGATACTGGTACATATATGCCTCCGACGAATATGCCGTTGGGCGTGGGCTTTTTCGTGTTATCAAACAGTTCCATAAAATCTTCCAAATCGTCGAGATGCGGGGGTGCTTCAACATACTCACTGCGACACGGAATTCGTGTCCCTGGGACGTACATCGACAGACTTTTCACCGCATTGTTGTAATTTTGGATGGTCCGTATATGCTCACGCACGATATTGTGAAAATTGTGGTTTATGCTCATGAAGCGTTGGAAGCTGGCGAGCGAATCTGACGGCAATGGCGCCTGGAGCATGCCAGGTGTATAAAGACATCCAATGTCGGGCATCAAAATGCGGCTCCAAAGGTCAAATGGCAAATACATACATGTTTGTTCATGCTCGTTGGACATATCAGCAGTTCTGCTCGGCGTTTGTCTCGAGTTGGCGAGAGCATACGGTGACATTGGGGATTCATTGCTGGCCATGGGACGGCTCATCGAACACTCCTCTGGCACAGATGCCTTTTGCCATTGTGTCGCGCGTTGTTTTATATAGTTTTAGCGACGAATGACCCGGCTTTCTGAGTTGGATTTGTCAAAATATGTCGGAAACCACTGTATATTCAACACGCAAACTACATAAAAAAGGCAAGTATGGTGCACAGCAACAGGTGGCCTCGTTTCGATATGTCCTATCATGAGAAGCCTTCTTGTATTGGGACAATTTGCTATTTCGACAGTTAGGTTGATTCTAGTGGGTGTATTTCAATGAAAGCCCTGCTGTGTCCGACCTTGATGGTGGAAATTGGATTACGACAAGAAAATACAGAGACAAAACTCCTATGTAAATACTAGTATCAGACACAGAATTACAAAAAACAAGAGCGCAATACATAAGAGTGCTACAGTGATTATATTTCGCATTTCGCAAAAATCAGTTAAAGGTTGTAGTATGGTGTTTTTTGCATGAGAATGTTCGGATACAACTCTCTTGGTTTTTGCCTTCTGTTCTGCGACGACACAAGTGTAGAAGGCAGACCCGCTACTAATACGTGTTGGACTGAGACTTTGCTTGCCTTTTTGCCGGGATGTTTTTCCAGTTGAGTGCGTCTCGGTCAGACTTTTTGTTCGAGGCGGTGAAATATGCGAAGTCCTCGGTGGATGGTGGGTTTTTTGAGACGCCGACTGCCTTTCCGCTTGTTGAATGACTGGTACATTCTGCAGGCCAACACGATAGTCCACACGATTCTCGTCGAGACTTTTCAAGCGAGAACATGAACAAATAGATGGAGACGCAGGGTCCGCCCTTTTCATGACAAATACTTCGGGAGTTTTGGTATTGTTTGCATTGTACGGGGAAGACCCGTGTGGACGTTTGGTGAGAGACAACGAAGCATTGTGAGTTGAAACAAGCTTCTGTCGACCCCGTGTATATTTTTCAACATGATTTTCAGAAGATTCTGCAAACAAATCCAAACTCTCACCGAAAACAGTGGAAAATTCGGCGTTTCTGCTCGTGTGCGAGAAAGCTGTACTTTGAGCCTCATTTTTCCATGGTGCTATTTTCTTTTCTTCGCAACTTTTTGACGTCTGAAAATAAGCATTCACAACCAAGTCCTCGATGTGGTTGCTCAGTGAAATAGTGCGACCCAGTGATTCCTCACAACCTTTATCCTGCATATCATATTTCTTGAGAATATTTTCCCACACGAGCTTCTTGACCATATAAACTTGTCCATTACTGGTATTAACTACGGTACGTTGATTACTCCAATGATGGTCCTTGCAAGGGACATTTTCGAGATTTATTCCCGAAAGCACACGAGTCTGGATTTGTGTGTTATATACGTGGGTTGCACCGAGAGAAGACAAAGTCTTCTCCTTCTACCGTCGAATTTGTGTGTGTAATTATGTTGAAACATCGAGTATTATGTTGGATTTTTCATATGCTCTGGCTAGGATATAGTGACTCGGAACCTGTAATCACAGTTTCAATGATTTTTACATAGTTCTGATCGGACAACACCATACAAGATGTGTTTCAAAATAACACACGAAAAGTGAGACTTCGTGTGTTTAAAAAATATCCGAGATCTCGTTCACCAGATTGTCATTTTGTAAAACACACAAAACAATGCAATAAACAAACGGTTGTGGTGTATGCCACGCATCGACACAAAACAAACAGTTGTGGCATTCAGAATGGTTTGTTTATTGAATTGCACTAAACAAACACCTCTTTGTCATGTCATTAGAGGTAAAAAGTGTTGATCTGCTCACCAGCAGCGGCATCGCTGTCGTCAACAGTCTCTTCGGATGTGATTTGGATGTCGTTGCTGGGATAGTCTACTGGAATCACGCTTGGCGTTGGGACTTGGACTGCAGTGGGCACAACAAGGGCTGTCTGTGTGTAGGTGAGATCGTCGTCGTCCTCGTCCTCGTCCTCCGATTCCTCATCGTCAGAGGAATCGGGTAAAGGGCGAAGCTGGCCATCCCACCATACCTGCAAGCACGTCGCAATGGTGGAATCGTGTCGGATCTGCAAAAACTCAGCCACAGAGGTCTGTGCTGTTAACACTGCCTCGACGTCGCGTGTATGCATGTGCACAACAAACCCGTCAAAGACCAGGCCCTCGCGCCAAGCAATGGCATCTTGGATGTTTTTCAGGGTGTGCTCGGAATTCACACGGACCATTCGGCTGTATTTGCCGACCAGATCCCACTCCACGCAGTAGTTGGCATGTGTAACACTTCCCGTGAGCCCTGTCATTCCAAGCACAGACCGCACCACGTTGGGCACGCGCGACAGGTCGGTCAAATGCTCGTCGATTGACGGTAGCCCTGCCAGATAGGTGGCGGTCTGGAAGTAGATGTTCACCGCTACAAGGTATGTGTTATCATCTGTGTCTTGCACAACGCAATGCTGGAGAAACCCACCGTCAGAGATGTAGGTGCCACCTATGCCCACGCCGTTGTCGGCCGTCAACATTTCAGAGTTGAATTTGTGCAAGAGTTGAGCGATTCCAGTCAGCAACGGCGGCTCTGGCATGTGCGTGGCCCCGCATGCAATTCTCGTCCCGGGCACCACCAGCAGTAGTTCCTTCACGAGGTCGCGATATGCCACATTCTTGGCCATCTCGCGGTGCACATAATTGCGCATCTGCTTGCTGGTCTGCTTGAGGTTGCTAATAAACACCAAGAGCGCCTCGTCCACAGTACACGACTTTACTATGTACATCAGAAGCTCGTCGGGAATCTCCGCTAGCTCCATGTCTGGCGTGCCCGATGAGAGCCAACCAACTTCGTGCACTGATAAGCGCGTCTGGCGCGGACAAATGCCCAAAATAGCAAATTTGGGGCATCCGGCGCAAACTGCACTACGACGCCTGCAGGCCTTGAAAAATGAGGTCATTATGGCCCTTCACGTGGCACACATTATGGTTATCCTCCACCGCTATGGCCACTCTTGTGATGAGGGATGATATTCCTCGCAGCACCATATCGTTGCATCCATTATCCCAAACACACACCCCATATTTGTCGAGCGTCCCTTTTGCATGATGTAGCCATTGAGCTTTAGTGATGTGTATTGTGTTTGCAAGCCTCATGTCCGCATACACCAGACGAATCCCGCTTTCCCACAACCGACTGTGATATTTCACACACACCACACATTGTCAATGCAAATCCTGCTGCGACACTGTGTTACAGGCATGGCATATGAAAAAAAACGCACCTGTTCAGCATGGTGGGCTTGGTATAGAGGCGCATTTGTATCACCTGCATAATTACCCAGGGCCTCGGGGCTTTTACGATTTGTACCTTATGGCTCGAGGAAACATATGCTGACGAAGATGTGCAGTGTTTCGCCACGGTTTCGTTGTAGAATTGGGCGATTTTGTCTATTTCGACCATGACACTCTCGGTGCAATGCTGTATTGTGCTAGTAAGTAGATTTTGGGACAGTTTCTCGTGAATGTTACTGCTATTGTACAATTTTGTTGCGTGGGGGTCGGCGGCGAACAAAAGTGGGACAATGTGCATCAGGAAGTAAATGGACACTTGTGCGCAGATGGTATTGTTGTGCGCTGTTTGTTTGCTGTATTCGACGGTGTTCTGTGGCTCTTCCGTGCCCCGGGTGTGTGTGTTGAGCGCCAAATGCGCCCGGTAACCCTCAAGCTTTTTGTTGTGGTCCATGCCAGGCGAGAAGAAATGATGCGGTTGTGCTACAGCGTAATTTGGTGGGTAATCAGGAAGACGCAGGAACAATCTACCGGCAGCCACCGCGTTTTCGTACAGTGTTGCGTTCTTCCAGTCGTGCGTTTGCACTGCGTGGCCACATTGTTGTTGTTGATACACGCACGCCGCATATTGTAGACCCTCTGTTGCGTTGATAAGCATCTGCACAGCCCAGTTCATGCGCTCGGCTCCACACACTGTGTAAGGGCCATTCCCTGGCCGATTCAGTGTGCACACCAGCAGAATTGCCGATTTCACGCTACTAGCGCCGTTCTGTAAAAACACCTCGCGCGTAAGGACAGTCACATTGCGGCGCGCGTCGTTATATTCCTCAGGTTCCTGGTCGGCAATGTATACGCGGACATCGGGGGCTTTCCGTATTTCGACACGTGGCACGAGTGTCGCGGCCTGGCGTTGTTTTATGGGTTCAGGGCTGTCTCTTAAGTACCGATGCAGCTGTGAGGCGTCTGTCTTGCTAAACAGCCCCATGGCGTCCAAATCGTCCCCTGTGATATCACCGCACCCCGGTGGCGAGGTCGGGCTCTGCGGCATCGGGATCGGAAGCATGCAGTCGCCAAATGTATTCGAGTGTGGATCTGGGGCACCGTATTCCCATTGAAAACGGTCGCGGTTGAAATAGTCAGGGTCGAGCTGTACAGGATATCTTTGGGGTGAGGGCGGCCATACGTCCTTTTCCGACTCACAAGCATCCTCTTCCATGTTGTCGTCATCTGTGAGCTCTGTTGTCGATGCCATGGCGTAATTTTGCGCTGCAGCGGTTTTGGCACGGTCTGCAGACAACATGCCGCGGCGCCTCGTGGTATCTGTATTTTTTTGCATGCCGACTTATATAGGCACAGCATGCCATGCTTTGTGCTGTTACATGTATCACTTCCGTCTGCAAGAAGCAGTCAAGATTTGCCCTGCTGCGAATCTGACATACACTGGACCTGGCCTCCGAGCAGGACACTGTGGCATTGTTATGGCACACACCACGGGCATGTTCCATCCAACTGATGAAATGTACGACGTGCTATTTGACGGTGAAGACGAAATCCGATATATTTGTTTCTCGGATTTACAACGAAATCGCTGACACTCTCCTGACTTCGCTGCCGCAAAACGAAATCGACTGCACAAAACCACAAAACACATGAAAAAAATACACGTCTTGTTTGCCACATTTATTCCCAACTCAAATATACGTTCTACACACGCTACCCCTGTTTTTCCTCCCTTTATCAAATTGCTACTCTCACCACTTGCTTAGAATCCAAACTCTTTCCAGTTGAAAGAAGTCCCGTATTGCACGTTGCGTGGGTCTTCTTTCGGATCCGTCTGCTTGGGCTTGCTGGGCTTGCTGGGCTTGCTGGGCTTGCTGGGCTTGCTGGGCTTGCTGGGCTGGATGGGCCGGACTGCTGTGCTCGGCTTGGCAAACACCCCAAAACCCATCTCATGCATACGCTGCAGTCTGAGTGACTCCTTCGTGTGCTCGGCAAGCTTGATATGCCAGAGCCTATCACGCTCGTCGAGCTCTTCCTTGCGCTTGCGCTTTTTTTCCATGTCCGTCGGCTCAGCAACTTCTACACGAACTCCTGTGTTTGGTGTTATCCACTGCACCTTTTCAACGTCATCCTCGCCGCCAGAACCTGATCCACACATGAAATCACGAAAATGCTATACAACAGATATGCTTCTATGCAGACAGAGTGTTATAACTGCCAACAATACCTTCTGGTTGTGCCAGGCCGCCCGTCGCAGATACCACACGCGCGGCAGCAACAGCAAGACACTTGCGCGGAGCCACACCGCCAGTCGCCATCCTGGCAGTTTGCTTAGTCCTGTGTTGCGACAAAAAATCACGTCTCAACACTCGAAATACACACGTGACATGCACAAAACATTGCAAAAAAACACCTGGCCATGCTAAAGATTTCCGTGGACGATGAAGCTGGTAAATGGCACAAAAGTGGCCTTTATATAGAGAATCGGGCCCCAAAATGCTATTTCGGGCAAAAAATGAAAACTCTTGTTTTCGGTCGGTGGAGAGCAGCAAGCGAGACCAAGGCAGAAACTGTTTGCTTTGTGATTACTAGCCAACATCAACCTATGCCTACGTTGGGCGCCGTCTGGGGGCCTCTCAAAACCTGGCAAATGACTCTGATTGACCTAATTACTATTTACCTAGAAGCAGAGGCATTGCAGCATGCCAACATGCGTGCATCATCAGCATGCCTACTAGCATGCGTTGCAATGTGTATGGAGGCTCTTGGCGAGGAGCACACTGTGGTGAATAGTGAATTTGATTTATTAAAACGCAACAAAACTTGTGTTTTCATGTTATTCGGCTACGGTGTCAGTGCTGGCATCGCACGCCTGTAAGAAGTAGTTGGCATAGACATGAGCTTCGATGAATTGAGGCGTGATCTCGGTGAGTACGCAAGTGCTAGCGAGGTTTCGGAAAGCCATACTGTCAAGTGAAGTCTGTGCGTGGCGTGTCGTGTGCACATGCTGTGCCGCGCGCGTATTTATGCAATTTTCAGGGACAGAATGCTATTTTGGGCGTTTTTCTGACACGTGCCAAATCTACGCCCCGCGGTAAAGTGCTGTGCATACAGCAAACACAGACACTCACGCAATGGCTAGATACAGGCATATCAGGAAAAACACAAAATACAGCAGAGAAAATAGCAAATATCGTCCATGAATCTGCGCCCTTTTTTTGCGCCGTATGAGGCTGGGAGTGTTGTTACTTATTTTGATGGTGTATTGGAAGTTGTAATATGCCATGTGCGTGCTGATCGTGCTAAACAGTGCAATTATATCGGCACTTTTGTTCCTGGAATTAGCATTCTGCACGGCACGTTGGCGTGACATGCCACTGGCAGTGGGCCTGCACTAGACACATCAACGCCAGTGTGCCTTGGCAGCATGCCAACGACTGAGAATGAAGAAATATACGCGATGATGGTATATAATCACCGTGTCGGCGATGGTTGTACGGGTCATGAGGCAACTTCCAATGGGCATCGCCAACGCCGGCAACATGTGTTTTGCCGGGGCTCTTCTGCAGTGTCTGCGCACCGTGGAGGTGTCGGCGAGCGCAATTACTAGTAGCGTAGATGCACTGGATCAAGTTGTTGCGTCGATGCATGCGGCACATGGTGCTGTCATGGACATAGAGACACCACTGATCCGTGAAATCTACAACGCCGAGGTGGGCCTGCAGGGGCAGCAGTGCCCGATGCAATTTTTTGCAGCGTCGTGCCGAAAAGGAGGCACAATTGCCGAGAGTTTCAATGCAGAGATTAGCGAAGTGCTCAAGTGCGGCACCTGTGAAAAAGCCCTGAACAAGCCACAGATCTCAACAGACAACCACATCCAGATGTTAAAGTTTGACAAACACACCACGGCACGCACCGTCACAGAACTTATCCTGGAAAACATTGTGTCGGGTCGCATTGAGGGATACATCCCCACAACGCACAAGGACAGCACAGACACTGGGAGCCAGTGTGCCAACACGCATGGGGCCTTTCATGTGAGGTATTTCTCGTCGACTCTTCCACAAAACTTGTGTTTCGCCCTCGCCTCTAGAACCGAGTGTGCGGTGGCGAAAAACACCCGATATTTTGCTCCACAGCTCTCCATGGTGTTACCAGAACTCAACATGGCGTCGCCCCCGCACTCGCAGGACACCAAGGATGCCGAGTACTCGCTTTTTGGCACAGTCGTGCACAGTGGCTACAGCGCCGGTACAGGGCACTTTTCCGCGTATGTACTGCGCGACGGCGCATGGTTTTTCATTGACGACGAGTACAGCCGACCAGTTTCTGCATCTGCAGTTATCCAGCCACCGCCACACCAGACCATCTACATGGTGTTTTACCGCAGAGTGTAGCATGCATTCCTGCCATGCCTGGTCCGTGTGTTTGGCATGCTTTATAATGCATCTCGACCATGATCTGGCATGTTTCGTATGTTTTAAATCGCAGTTCTGAACAGCATTTTTTGTGCGTAATAATGCGCACATCGTGCATGCCGAGGCATCGAAACGGGCAATATCGTGTCAACAGACCAACACACATTTCATGCCATCTGCCATGCCTGGTCCGTGTGTTTGGCATGCTTTATAATGCATCTCGACCATGATCTGGCATGTTTCGTATGTTTTAAATCGCAGTTCTGAACAGCATTTTTTCTATGCGTAATAATGCGCACATCGTGCATGCCGAGGCATCGAAACGGGCAATATCGTGTCAGCGGACCAACACACATTTCATGCCATCTGCCACACCACACACAGACTGCTGTGCACATGTCGGGACTTTCTGCGCAAGCTTGTGAACGAGCACCACACAAAGTTCGAGCACACTGCCCCATGCTCCGAAAACACAAACCCTTATCATGCCCTAGCATTGCTGTTTATTAAGAAAAAGTGCAATAACCTGAACAACCTATGGCGGCATCGCACTGTCTTGCATGCCTTTTTCGATGTTGCAACGAGCGCGCTTGCGTGTCTGGCAATGTTTCGCATTGTCGCTCAGAACAGTACCGGCACTGGCTGCTACAGCGGTGTGCAGGCCAGCGTGCTCTGAATAACAGGCCTCCAGCGACATGCCTTCGAGAAAAATCATGCCCAAACGGACGATTTCATCGTGCGCACGGGGGACCATGAGCTTCACCACAGTGTCGATGCCCTCCGTGCCAATTTTTGCGCGCAGCATCGGCACCTGCGCACAGTGTCCGAGCATGTTGAGACAGTCGACAATCATAAACACAGGTGCCCCCTTCTTGGGCATGGCACAGAGCGCCGCGGCAATCAAGCACGTCGGAGCAGTGGCCCTGTTTTTGACATTGGGCGTGGCAACGCTGCGCTCTGCACATGCCGACTCGATGACGCCGAGCTGCCGTCCGCTGTGTTCAAAGACGTCCACGGTGATTTTGCATAGGAGACAAATGCACTCGGCCTCGACGGCGGTGGACACAGTGTATTTCCTGCGCCTCGAAAGGATTGAGAGCAGAAGACCGTGTGTGTTGGAAAAGAGCATTCGCTTCTTGTTGTTGCGGTGAGCGTGCACCACTTTTGACAGCATGCGCATGATGCCACACATGGCATCCACATGCACGACGCCACACGTGTTGCGGTCGTAATAGCGCTTGAGCGAAGCCACGGCAATGGCAATGACGCCGGTTTCTCCAATAGCAGTCTGGTTGGCCGACACAGCGCGTTGCGTCGCCTGGTCAAAGGCAAAGTTGGAAAGCGCCTCTGTGCACGCCGTCTCACACCTTTCGTCGCCTACAGCGACTTGGAAAGTGTTGGCAACATACCATATTGCAGTGACCCTGTGCTTGAACTCGTGCAGATTCAGCTGGGCGAGGGCAGCAAGCGCAGAGCACGCCGCATGGTGCAACTCGTAGTTTTCGGGGCAGTTGAGCATCGCATGCAGTATGTCGCTGTCCACGCCGTCGATATTTCCTATACCCGACACACGCCAGTCGCCCGCCAGCCGCGACACCACGGTGCACGCTGTTTGCACAATATTCTCCTCTATCTTGTATGCTTGCCCAGGCCTTCGCGCGACGCACGCCAGCACGATCTTTACCACATCGAGGCCTCCGGCCACGCGAATGGACGACATGACCTCTTTGGTGTGCGAGCCCCTCGTGATGGAGTCCAGCGCATGCAGAGCCATTTGCACAAACTCTTTGGCCAGCGGGTCGACCAGGTGCTTCTGTATCGACTTGGCAATTGCCGTGACGTATGGCACAATCGTCGTGCCGACCATATTTTCCGTGTTGAACGCGTGCATCAGCAGAGTGCAAACATCCCCGAGAATCTTGTGGTTGTCGCAGTGCAGCGCCATGATTTCCTGCAACACCTCCGTCATTTTATTGCCGCTGCTCTCGATGACGTGACGCAAGAAAAGTCTGCCCATGGAAAACGGCACCTTGTACTGCGTAGGCTCGAGAGCGAGCGAACACAACAGTCGGCGCAACACGTGGCGCACCACCTTGTCACATGTGGCGTGCTCTTGCACTATTGCAAATACGTTGCCAAACAGCCTCTTCTCGTACAATTCGTCCACGCTCTCAAGCACCGCGTCCATCGCCATACCACACAAACACACCCTGTCTTGCTTCTCTCGAGCGTGGCTTTGCTGTTCTCACATCGACTCGCGTGCTTTTATACAGCAAAATGCTATTTCCGGACTTTTTCACAGCCCTGTCTTGCCTTGGCTGTGCGTAGGCGTCTGGCTCTGGTTAACAAGTGTGAATTGTGCCAATGTGCGGTGGTTCAATCTTTTTGGATGTTGATGCGGTTAGACACAGACACTCACAGAATATGTTAAATTCGACACAGAAAGTGAAAACACGGGGGTACGGCCAAATAGTGCTCAGGAGAGCTCGTACACACCAGACAGTCGCATTTTTTCCAGATTCACAGATGCCTTTATTACAACCCCAAAAACTCTACCATTGCACACTATGCCACTTGCCCGTCGACAAATAACTTGTCGAGAATCAGCGTCATTTTCTGCACCTGCTCCGCCATATCGCGATTTTTTAGCAATCCGAGCACGAAATTGCAAACCTGGTGGAAAGGTGGCATCGTGCGTCAGATGTGTGTTTTTGTGTACAAAAAACAGCATGTACAGATACACAGAGTACATATGGCGGTGGCAATACCTTGAAATAATTGGTAGCCACAAGGCCTGTGGAAGGCGGTGTGACTACGGCCAGAAGAGCCACACGCACAGATATGGTAAGGTCTTGTGATGCCAAGAGCACACCTGCGCATTGCTCCATTTGCAAGCGCACCACGACAGTGCGAAGCGTGAGCATGTTGTTGTCATACTGTGCGCTTTGCATGATGGACCACCGGTCAGCCACTGCGAGTTCAATGAGACCATTGTGAAGATTCGGCGACGGGGCCTTGGTGAGAACAAGTGCCAGCATATTGAGACAGTCCTCCTGGAGGCCAAGGCGATTGCCGCGTCGCGCTTTGTCTGATTGCATCAGCTTCACAACGTCGTAAGTGCCGGCACGAGCGATCTGCCGCAAGCCGCAAGCATTTTGCATACACAGACACAGGATGCGCAGTGATGTTTGCATAAAAGGGCCGCTGGTGACATAACTGTTGTTGCCTCGCACCGCCAAGAGCACGATTTCCGTAAGCGAGTACACTGTGCCAGAGCCGTTGCGATGTGCCGTAGCGTATTTGCGGGAGAGTATGGACGAGAAGCGACCGTGGGCGTTGGCAGTGTCGGCAGCAGTGGTGGCGGTGGTGATTTCGGGGTGCATCAAGATATTTTCTATCATTGTGAACATGGCCATCCAGCACTCGTCTCGAAAGTTGAAGGAGTTGTTGTTGCGAAACACAGCTTTCACCATGATGTTCACACCGTTGGATTGTATGAAACGCATGGTGTTTTGGGTGTTGTGCCGGCATAGCGAGTCCAGTGCATGAATGACATTGACAACGACCTTCATGGCCCACGTGGCAGTAGTCTTTGCATATTCGTTGAGCGAAGAAAGCATGAGGTTGAGTATGCCGGCATTGGCAAATGCGTCTTGGTTCACCTTGTGTGGCTGGAGCGTGGCGGAGTTGCACGAGAAACGCTCGACACACAATGCTGTGGTGGCCACCATCGCCGTGGAATGCAGCGTGCTGCCCACCGTCATCTGCATGCTGTTGTTGACATACATGATACACTTTGGCACGTCCGGCATGGTGCCCAGATTATTTGAGGCCATGTGTGCCAGTGCCATGCACCCGTTTTCCTGTATCTTTGTGCAGTCTTTGAAAAGACGCATAATGTCCACGATCGCGCTGGCCATGCCGCGTGCATACACGAGTGCGAGCAGCGATGCAGGTGGCAGTTTGGCTATTTTTTCTGCATTATACTGCCAGCTCGAGCTCAGGCACGTCACCAACAGCATTGCCGCCTCCTGGAATTCCTTGTCCTTGGTATGCGCAGTCATCCGATAGACAACGTAAGCCATCACGTCGTGCCCATTTACTGCACTCACGGCCTTGAGAGCAGCGGCCGAGTCCACGGTAGAATACGAGCCGATATTCTGCACAATCCTACACAGGCACATCACAGCGTGCTGCTGCAGGTTCATGTCGGCGGGCGACGCCACAATGGCTGCCATCATCACGGCAGCCAGTGGCATTTCTTCGCCCTTCACCATGACTTCGTCCTGTAACAGATTCATGAGTACCGCACTGCCATAGCGCTGCACCACCACGTCGCGCTGGTGGTATTGCATTGCGGCCATCACAACACTCGAGTACTTGCAGCCTTTCCTTCCTGCACTGTGAGAGAGAAAATGGCGCCAACCATCGCGCTGGACTAGCAACATGAAGCGAAACGTGCGCATGCCCACAAAAAACGCGTCGTAAGAGCCTTCCTTCAGCATGTCAGGCACCCCTGTCCGGAACACCTCGTGGTCTTTGGCCAGCGCGCCCAGCCACGCCGTGTCGTGTGTCATTTGGTGCGTGGCCAGAGAATAGAACGTTTTCGAGACACCCTTCAGCAAACACAGCTCTGCCACGCCCTGCTCGGTGGGTTGGTACGCCGTGCGCATAAAACACTCGACAATGTCCTGCGAGACAAACATCCCAAGCGAAGCAAACGAGTTGCTCTGCATTGCACTGGGCACCAGCAGCGTGTTTGCGTCAGACATGCACACAGTGACAGCCACTGTGACCGCCGTATATATAGCACGTAGACGGCGAAAAATGCCCGAAATAGCACAGAAACCTCCCGAGGATTTATTAGCAACAAAAAAGAGCAGAGAATGTCAAGTGCCGTCGCGCTCTCTTTTCGGGGCCCGCATTCACATCTCGTGTTGGAAGTGGTCTATGTGAGGTCGAAAAAAAGCACTTCGAGGCGTTGGATGGCCTCTGCGGTTTCCGTCAGCCGCTGGCAGGGCAATTTCTCATATTTTTTGGAAAACAGTTTGGTCAGAATGATATTTTTTATCTCTGTGTTTTTGTTTTGGTAATGATTTAGAATCAACATACCTAGTGAAAAAACATCAAACTCTCCGTTGATCACACTCATGTTCTCGTCTTCACAGGCGTAATACTGGCTGCGAAAGCTCTTGAAGTATCTGTTGTAAAATGGTAGTTGTGAAATTTTATGGAAATTATCCAGTGGCCTGCCAAGTGTAAATTTTCTATTTTGCATATCCGTGGCCCCTTTCGCTTGGACCAGATTGCCGGTAATGTAGCATACTCGCTGCCATCTGTCAAGCAAAATTTCGTTGATGGCGGCATAAGAACTGAAAATATCCTTCCATAGTCGACACAGGTCTCTGCGGGCATTAACAAACTGGACATTGTACAATGCCTGCATGTCCCCGAACTGCATAAGCTCATCATCTGACGTTGTTTTGTCAAATTCCAACATGGCGTTGGTTTTGTTTATATGCATTTCCACGTTCCAGTTGTGGTTGGGAACAAGAAACGGCCCAATCATCATGCAGAAGCAGAACTGAAACATGACGTACTCCACGGGATGCCAGTCCCGCAGTGTCTCGGTCATGACGTCACATACACGCATAAAGTGCGAAGAGACATCCTGCTCCTTATCTTTATGGTCTTGCTCGTATGTTTTGCCATAGCCAAAGTCGATGAGTTTCAAAGACAAGGCATTTTTTGCAATCTTGATATAGGTAACATTGTTGGAGTGCAGGTCCATGTGCCATATTTTCGACAGGTTCAACAGCCTGTAGTTTAAGAGCAAATCCTTAAAAGCCTTGTAAGTGACAGATATGTCCAGATTTTTAGGCAGGCCCCCCAACATAGTTTTCCCAGCATACAACATGTAGATAAAATGAAGATTGGCCTTTTTATCCTTCCATGTGCGCAGGTTCGTGTGGAATTTCAATTCATTTTTTTGTTTCTGCTGATCAACCAGTCTTTTTTTTCTTTTTTTAGCATTTTCCGTCTCCTCTTTTGTCAGATTGTCGTCAACAATCTGAAGCGTGTTGTCACTCGGGTCAAAGGGCAATATTTCTTCGTGAATTAATTTCGCCGTGAAAATGCCTTTTGGGTCGATCAAGTCAATCTTGTGCAATATTTCAATCTCGCCTCGTGTTATACTGTCGTCATCTGTCAAATCCACAACCATAGTGATGACTTCTGCATCTGCGCCTACTTTCTGCAATTCTTTCTCCATTCGTGTCTGTAGGCGGAGGGGAATAAAACAACCAAGCAAACAGGATTTTGTGTTTCCAAAGAAAACTTCGTGCAACTTGCGGTGGCAATCCTGGTCCAGCTTGGTCTTGGCACTACTTCGACACAGGATTTTCGAGACACTTGCCGCGTCGTACGGACAGTTTTCGGCCTGCACAATAGACAAATCGCGCAGTTTGACCGCGAGAATATAGACAAAAAAATCCTCATGTACATTTCCGCAGTTGTCTAGTAAATCAACACGAGGATCGTTGCTTATGCTCCATACATGATCAATTCTTCCATCCCTTTCGAATGCATATGGGTTATTCTCGAATGTGGCACCATTCTGCACCAGACGAGCAGCCACCCTGTCCATTTCGCCTTCCGTGTCATTTGTCAAGAGTGTAATAAACCGGACGTCTTGACACTGCGCCGAGTCCATTTTTGCCGAAATCGCGTTATATATTTCATCACTACGCATGTAATCTAGACACATGACAAAAAGTGTGGGGAATTTTTCAGGGTGATATCTGCATTTGCTGGCCGAGTCCGCGTCCAATTGTTGACTGAACTGCTCCTGATTGTGCACAACCACCATCACAAGATCGTCCATCAGCGATATATCCGGCGTGCTTTCATTTGGCATGAAAACAATGCCGGCATGAAACATGCCCCATTTTTATAGGTATGTACAGCCTACGGCCACAGTTTTTGTCTTTGGTGATTATAACAGTACAGTTTATCTACTGTATTTGACGCATGCTGTACGCTCCACATGCTGTTTTTGAAACGACATGTGCATTTTCTTGGCACCGACCCAACATCATACACGTGGCACCAGAAGCCAGCGTGCGCAGTTTTTAGGTGCACTAGTTCCAAGGTCTTGTCGACAAGCATGTGCAGACGGTGAATTATGCCCACGTGTCGGCTCGGTTCAGGGGGCATTTGTTGATTTTGCCGGAAATAGCTTCGGCCTCTATAAAAGGAGGGGTATCGGACGACGGGCAAGGACCACAGGTGCAATGTCTTCTGAGTGCTCGGTTTTTGCCACGGAGGGCTTTGGCGTACACCTTAGCGCCGGCTTCAAGCCAGCACATGACATGCAAACAGACAACGCCTCGTTCGATGAAGTGTCAGGCGAACTATGCCGACACACTCCCAACGCAGCCACCATATCGTCGCTGTGCCTTTTGGAAATCAAAAAGGACATGCAAATTATCAGCAAGTGCTACAGCAATCCTCTGCACGGTGGAGTGGCATGCCAGAAGATGCTTTTCAACACCAGCATAATGATGCCAGGCAGCATGAAGAAGGACAGGGTGCAAGTGCACTTTTGCAAACTCAGTGGCACCCCGATCATCTTACCGACGGACAAGGAAAACAACTACACAGTCGTCATCCGTGCCAAGGAGATATCGCACTATGTCACCCGTGTTGGTATGCTCTACAAGATCATGTTGTACATCGAAAACTGCACCCTGTGCACCATCTACCAGGCCCCGAGGTCTAAGTTCCCCACCGTGCTTCAAGACATCCATCAGAGCATCTTTGTGCAACAGCAGTCGTTTGCCGCCGATGTCTACCAACAGATTGACACAGTCAAAATCACCATCGGCAGCATCTCTGTCGACCGGTATTTGGAGAAATTCATGACCACTATGCTCTTCCAGGCCGTTCCGGTGCCACTGCAGATAAAATACACAGACGCGAGAAAGGCACAAGGTAGGTGTCTGCTGTGTTGTGTGTCTGGGCATGCCCACCAGCGCATTTTTTCCTAACCTATGCTTACACATACGGGCAAACACAGGTCATCTCACGACCGTCGAGCAGGTCAAGTTGGAGATTGCGAAGAAGGCGGCAGATGCGCTTACACAGCTGGACCATACTCCACTTACTGGTACCATGGTGTTGGTCAAGACGGAACTGTGTGGCCTGAAAAAAGTCACACCCGTCGTGGAAGCAAAACACGACACTATTCAAGTAGTATGCGATTCTGTGCTGCGTGCTGCCATGCCCAGCAATGGACCGATGCACCTGCCATACAAGGACGTCTTGGACATCTCAATGTACATGGACAAGGAAATCACAAACGAGAACGACATGCTGTGCTCGTCGATGGTTTTCTAGCTCGCATCTCCCTCGGCACGCTACTGGGCCTCTCGTTTTTGATCCACACAGTAATTTTTGCGTTTTATTCATAAAAAAACTGGCCATTAGAAATCACGCGGGTGTGTGCGGGTGAGAGTAGAATGTCTAGTTTTGTCGAAAGCAGAAACGTCGCGTGAGTTGCTCTACGGAGCAGGAGTAGTGGTAACCCAAGTCTTTTTGGTCAGCAGCAAACAGTTTGACACACCGTCCGGGTCGGTGGTGCTGATGGCCACAATGAGGACAATGACGTCTTTCTCGCTTAACAACAACTCGATCTTGGCTGCCTCACCTGTGTCCTCTGTGCGGTTCATGAGCCGCAAGACGTTTTCGGGCATTGGGATGAACATGATACTGCCTTCGTCGTACACAGCGGCATACACAAACTCTGTGTTCTCCAGTCGGTCGATGCAGTTCATGATGTGATTTCCACCGCCATTTGTCCGCGGCGTGTTGGTGCCGGTGCCGTCATCCGCCATGCTCATTGCGGTCATCATCTTGGAGCAGATGTCGGCCACCCTGTACGAGCTCTTGGAGACCTGCTCGCGGCATACAGACTTGTGTTTGGGCCAGTTGAGCTTCTGGCAGGCCCTTGTACAGAAATGATAACCGCGGCAGGCCGAACACGTGAGCATGGGGCGATCCACCACAACCTTGCCACACTCGTCGCACTGGCTGAGCCTTTTCATCATGGCGAAAAGACAGTCCTGCTCCATCGCGTGGATGTGGCGCCTTTGCTGGCCCTCAAACCATCGAAATGTGTACTCGGGTGAGATGGTGTAGAGAATAGCGCCGAGCTCCTCGGCATTGAGCATGTGCTCGGCAAGGAAGGCGTTCACATACGCGGCATCGACAATGCTGTTTATCGGACCACGGCTTCCGGCAGCACCACCAGACATGTCTTCGTTCCGGTGCCAGCTCGAGTCCAGAAGCAATATATACGTTTGCCACGGTTTGGTTTCGCGAACCGACTATTTTGGGATTTTTCGATTGGTTTGCTCTGGTACCGGGATTTTTGGAATTTGGATTTTTTGGTTCTGGTACCGGAATTTTTCACACCGTCGCGAACCAAAGCAAAACGGACGCGAACTAACAAAAGCTCCTGGAAAAGGGACGCAACGCAGGACGGAAGGCCACCGGTGCTGTGCCAGCACGATCATGCGCCGGTCTACACGGGGCCATCCATATCACAAGAGTGCGACGGAGCGTGCATCAGAGCTGCGCGAGCAGCGACTGCGCGATCGTACCGCCATGACTATGCATCTGCAGCACGCCGAGGACAACATTCACAATGTGGCCTTTGGCATCGAGTATACCCCGAAGATGCTGCAGATGATGCTCATGGCATATGACAACGAATCTGCCGAAATCCAGGCTTTGCAGCGTGCACACGTGCGTGTCCTTTTCGCCTGCCGCCAGGCATGGAAGCTCGGCACATTCTTTCGCAATGTTTGGTGCACCATTGCCGCGCTCCAGGTTGCGCAGCTGCAAATGCTCGGCTGGACTGGACAGCAGATTGATGCACACAATGTGAAACCCGGTCCACCGGGCCTCAACGTTCTGGCCCTTCTTGTTCAGGTGATTGCAGTGTTTGTTGGCATTTTGTGTGTTTATTGCTTTCAACGGGTGCAGCATAGCAAAAACATGTTTTCGCATTCGATAATACAGCCGATGTGTGTGGATAGTGCGTGGTGCTGCCCATCTCATTTTTGTGTTGGCGTTGATTTTTAACAAACAGGGCACGCCCGACACAGCATCCGACCAGACTTCGGGCGATCGCTGCATGGCACAGATGTACTGGAACCAAGGAATCGCCAATGAACTTGGCGATATGACCCATGGAACGGCCTTCCAGACTCTGAAGGCATTGGTCTTCACAGGCGACAGGCTGTTCGAATATGGAATGATACCCCTCCGTCTTGTGCACTCCTCGGATCTCGTCAATTTTCTTGGCATGGCTCTGAGCATGTGTGCTGCCATGAGGATGCTTCGAGACGGGTTGTCTGCGCACGAGGCCTTTGCTGCGGTTGTCAACTCAAACGGCTTGAGCGCCGAATATTTTGGCTAGATTCTACATTTGCGGTGCCGAAGCGCACTCGAAAGGCAGCACCCCACCTTTTGCAAGAATAAATCCACGGTGCACCCGTAAATGCACGCAACGCAAATTTTCAGTGTAGGTTCGTTGTCTTGTTTCATGCCAGAGGGTCCTTGCCTCCTCGTGCCTGGGCACGGGGAACAGGGGGTTCAGTGTGGGGTGCAAACCATATGACTTTCACATCCACGTGGCCCTTTGCGTCTGTGTTGTTGCCCCTAAACGAACGCAAGCTCGCGCGGTGCAATTGTGGCTCGGCAACGGTGTTGGCAACGGGTGACTTTGTGGCAGGCGGTGGTGATGGGTCCACGCTGGTAAAAGAATCGAAAAAGCATGGCAGCGTGGGCCCGTGCGCCACGTTCAGAGTATTTTGCAAGCTATTGGCGTCGGTGAAGATGACCAGTGCATCGCAGCAGTTTGCAGGAATATCACACAGCAGAAAATCATCTTCCAACACCTTGAACAGGTCATTGGGACCGTCGTCTATGCATAATACCAGCTTCCACGGCTGCATCGATTGCTTTTCTGTGCGTTTGCAGCGTTTTGCCACGGGTGGCACTCGTGACAGTATATCCGCCTGGTTCAGCTCCGCCAGAAGCGTTACAAAACGGCCTACGGTGTATGTGGAGAAAATTTCTGCCAGTGCTAATGCTGTGCTCTGCCCTGCCTTCTCTGTGTACTTGAGCAGATGAACATGACTCCTGTTTGCCTGGCTCACTACTCGCATAATAATCATGTTGTCGAGTATCTTGACACAGCCGAACTTGGAGATCTTCCTGCCTAGAACCGACATGTCCATTGCATGCACCATCCGCATCATTTATATACCACAGCATGCTTTCACGTAGAATAGCAGGCTTCATGTGGAAAATACACAATTGGCGAGTTCTCCCTACTGCCAGTGGACCAAGCTCGAAGAAATGCCGGAAATAGCATTCAAATCTATTTGCAATCAAAAAATCTCTCCAGTTCACACATTAGATCCTATATAATCACATGCAAGTTTTGCTGTCTCCAAAAAAATATATTACATGGAGCACCTCGATACAGATACACTTGAAATGTTGTTCAAATTGGTGCAAATGCATCCTCTGCCTGACATCCCAGACGAAGGCATAACAGCCGAGGGCATAGCAGCCGACGACATAGCAGCCCAGGACATAGCAGCCCAGGACACAGCAGCAGCAGCACAAATTGCGGAAGCATTACAAAAACGGGTCTTGAATAGGATAAAAGAGGGCAGGCGGTATAACGAACTGGACCAAATCAAACAGATTGTAAAGTTTCGCAGAATAAACCAAAAAACCTACCAGCTACAAGGACCAGTGGATGCTCTCAAGGTACTTCAGGCCAGATTCGAAAAATATCTTAGTATGTTTGGTTACGGCATGCCGCTTCCTATTATTCTCACCGACGTGTCGTCACTGAATGTCAGTAAGATGTGGCCACTAATGATTCTGGACATGCAGAGGTACGCCTTCGTCGGGTGGGCATTGCAGAGCCGTTCGTTTTGCGGGCCTTCTCTTGTCGCACCTGGCCACTGTAATTTCGGCGATGTTCGTATAACAGAATCTATGAACAACCCGGCATTCCGCGACCGCACAAAGGGGTGTGGAGTGGTAGAGCGATTTGCTTTGGCATTTTATTGCCAGTTTCGATTCGACATAGACAATCAAGAACGCAATGATGCAAATTGTGAAATGATAGAAGGGTTTATTCTGTCAGGAGGAATCGAAGTCATTACTACGTTGATGAAAATGTACCGTGACAACGAAAGCATCCAGATGTATCTTTGTTTTTTCTGGTCCATTTTCTTCAATAACGCCGAGCGCCTCTCGGTGCTCCGTTTCACCATGACACCCCCCACCATCTTGCAAGCTATACTAACAGCGGATCGCTACAAACAGTGTCGTCGCGTGACAAATATGCTTACACCCATTATAAGTGCCAACATTTTGGCTGCGGTGTTGAGATTTCCATACATGATGAAAATGCGCCACCTCTGCCATCTTAACACTTACATGACGCAGCAAGATCTGGAAACTTGCAACTGGCAAGTCTGCGACTGGTACAATTGGTAATGTCTGGTCGTGCAGTCATACTACGCATATGCAGTTCTCTTATCTCGTATGCCCCTTCCGTAACTTTGTTTCTCTTCTGAGACTTGAGGTTCAAAGTATATCTTGTGAATAAACAGCATGCACTAAAACGAGTCTGAAATCGATGTTTGTTTAGCATTGTGCACGTAGCCAGAAGACGGCAAATACGACAGGCATTGTTTGGAAAGTATATATAAATGGACTGTTTTGGGGTGAGGAAGAGCATATTCATGACGTATCGCATGCTTGTTAGGGCATTTTCGTGCACTGCGCTCACCGTGTTGTTCTTTGGCAGCATGTGCACAGCTGTGATGCTCAAGGACGTCACAAAGAAAGACGTGGCCAATATACATCGATGCCACTTTATTGTCGCTTGTAAAATGGTAAAAGACAGACAAGCAGGCGTGTCCTATTGTGCGTACCAGAATGACGCAGGCGACATGACATGTGTAGACACGGCATATATCGGTCTAGTGCCTGGTGTCACTGCAACTTCCACTGGGGTCGAGCAGTGTGCAGAAATGGTAAAGGCTATTACGGATGAAAAAGAACAGGACGAGTTTCTTTTTGCCACTGCCGCCGAGGTGGACACTATGAGCCTGGAGTGTCCGCTCCAGAAAAAAAGTGCGGCCGTTGCCCATTTTCCTCACACATCCACAGTTACATCAATAATTGTGGGCTGCACGGGGCTGCTGTCTGCCTCGTTTTTTTAACGACACTATGCCGGCGTATTTCAACATTCTATGCCCACGGAATGTCGTATGATTGTCGACATTGGCCTCTGAAATTTCACATAGTATATAAGTTATTGCATGTGAAGATATGTGGTTGGGTTGCTGTACTACCATCACGTTGACTTTTTTCCGCTGTGTTGTGATATCAAATGAAAAGGAAATGTGTGTTTGGGTGTGTGTGTTTCTTGTTGATGATTCGGATGCACTCGATTTTGGCACAATCACCCACTTGTATCCCGCAATATGCGTGGATGTATAATGTAAACCCGTTTGTAAGTACAACACTTGTCGGTGTTCAAGCGTCTAATTTCAACGTGGCAGAAATGATGTCGAAGCCAGAAACCACAGCATTTGCCCTATTTTTCCGTGCTGAAATCGACTTATCGTTCTTACATGTTCAAACAATAGTTACATGGGGAAGTTCGATTCATTTGTACAAGCTATGGTGCAATGCTCAAAGTTTGTTTCTGGAATACCGTACCAGTACGATAGACACTGTTGCTGTATCGTTCAGAGATGGTGCTATGCTAGATATCCTCATTGTACAGCCAACGTCAGACTCGAGAATTTTTGTTTACATCGATGGCCGTTTATTGATTACCACACAAGATAATATTGGCATCTCGGCTAGTGCTATCACAGAAATTATCTGGGGATCCACAAACAATATGGTGCTGAATTTGCAACATGTTTCGCTTTTCAATGTGATTGTGACACCGGACACCATTTGTACATCGTGCATACCAAACGCGGGGCAGGGGTTTTCTACAGATCCAACTTTCATAACAAATGCAGTGAGTCGGATTGACACTGGTATCCGTGCTGATGAAATTTTAGACTCGTCTTCATCTACGGCATTTGCTTTCTCTGCAAGAGTGAAAATCAACAAAATCGGGGCTGGGAGATATATTTTTGATTTTGGTGACAACGATGCAGGTCTCTCTTTTGGATTACAGATTTCTTACACTCAGTTAGTTCTCGTATGCCGAGATACATCAGGGCGAACTTTACAACTGTTTGGTGTAATTTCAGGCAGAACATTAGAAAAAGCCCTCGATTCGTCCAACGAAATTGACATCTTATGGGTATATCAGAAATCACCAGCAAATGTAATGTTTTGGGTGAATGGTAAGATGGTACAACACGCGAAAGCACTTATGGCGAAAATGTCGAATTTCAACAATGTGCAATGGCAGCCTCCAGGAACTATAATGAGCCTGAGTTTCTCAAATATCCAGCAAATATCAAATGTAGTGTTTTACGACAGAGTCGTCACGCCTCGAAATAAGTGTAATCTATGTGTTCCTGGCGAAATCGGACCATACTGCGTTATTTGCACCGCGGGAAAATATGGAGCGCCACAAGACCATGCTTGTTCTTCATGCCCGCAGAATTCGCACTCGCCTGCCAAAAGTCAATTCTTGACAAATTGCGTGTGCAATGCTGGGTACTTGCAAGAAAACAGTAGAACTTGCACGGCATGTCCGGCGGGAACATACAGTACACACAGTAGTGATCAGACATGTACGAGCTGCCCAGAGTTCTCGAATTCCGCTATGGGGAGCCCGTCACTCGCAGATTGTACATGCAATGGTGGATACAGCAAACAAAATGACGGCACCTGTACCGCTTGTCGCCCGGGAACGTACAGAGTTCAAGGTCATGCACAGACATGTGTAAACTGTCCAGAATTCACAGATTCGCTGGCAGCTAGTAGTTTGCCCTCAAACTGCGTGTGCAAGGCTGGATATCTCGATGCGAACGCCGGGACATGCATTCCTTTTTTTTGTTCCACTGGATTGAACGGAGTGCAGTGTACGTGCCATGTAGGATACTTTCCAAACACTACAACCCAGTCGTTGTCGTGTGAAGCGTGTGCAGTGACATATAAAGCAGATGATTTGACAAAAGCACATGCCAACGGCATAGCCAGCGATTGTATAGAATTTTATTAGAACTACAAGTGTACTGTGCACAGGAAATGTAGTTGCATTGCATATTCAATTGATTTGTTGTGACATGCCAGCAGATGTGGAATGCGCGGCACAGATATATGAACAGTGTTGGTGATGCGAGACTGGTATGGGCCGTCCAAAGAAAAACAAATGTGTGCAATGATACATGAGAATGCTACACGGCTGCTTTTGACAGTACTTTTGCTGGAATACACGCAATTGCACGAACACAGTGGTATATATTGACTGGCAACATGGTGTAATCTATATACACAGAGAGGCGTTCAGAGCCCTCAACGTGCGCCAACCACAGTACATCTGCACGCCGGCACTTGGCACGGAAAAAACACCCAGCCATGCAGGGCGACACGTGGGAGTCACACGCGTATCGATGCCCCATCTGCATGCAGATTTTCTCAGAGGAGTGCACCTCCAGCATGACGCCGCTGATTGTGTGCCAAAACATCCACACCGTGTGTCGGGGGTGCTGTGTCGCACTCAAAGACCTGCAGCAGCGCAACGGAAACGATGCAAAGTGTCCGCAATGCCGCGTCGACGTCTGGAAACACGAGGTGCTCAACCGTGAAAAGATCTACTTCCTCTCCAAGTCCATGCTGGTGTGTGGCAGCTGCGACAGTGCAGTGGCCATGTCGTGCAGCACAGCGCAGCAGCACTCTAAAGAGTGTGTCGAGAACCACATCACGTGCCCGCTGCTGAATAGCGACGTGACGCTCTCGCGGTGCACACATGCCATGAACATCAGCGCATTGTGGGAGCATTGTCAGAAGTTTCACATCCTGGAGGGCGCACCCGCAACCATGCAGATCAAGGCGCTGAAAACCACAGACACCAACAACAACGGGACACTGACGGCCACCCTTTCCATGTCGGTGAATTTCGACAAGAACAACTATTTTTTCTTCACAATGACGACGGAGAAAAAGTCGTACAATTTGTGCCTGCACCTCACCAAAGAGATGCCCCGCGACAGCACCGACCCCCACTACAACGGGATTGCCTCGGACAGCGAGTCAGTTTTCGTGGTATTACGCCGTTTTTTCCCGGAGTTGGAGCTCACGTTCGGCACCATGCTGCTATCCATCGAGGTGGGCACCACGTGCGGCATGCTGCTGCGCGTGCCAACAGTAATCTCCTCTTACGAAGACACCACGGTGCTCAAAGACCTCCCTCTGCACGAGCGCAGGCATAAAATCATACAAGTGCCAATTGCACTATTGCGCCAAATGTGTCCTGTGAGCAGCGCATCGACGGACGAGACTTCGAGCTTAAAAATGACACTCTCTCTGCAAATGTATTTTAGTGAGACGTGAGACAGCGTGTGTAGTGTGTGCAAATCTTTGCAGGAAAAAAGCCCGAGGTTCAGCCAGTGTTGGCACACTGGCCGTTTTTTGGGCGTGTGGCTATTAAATGTATTTAAGAACCATTGCAAAGGTCTCGCGCCTACACTTACAAACATGAATCTCCCCGATGCGATTGATCTTCACAACATGCCGGAGATGCATCTGCAACTGCACTGCATGGCGTTGTTCGACAAGAAGAAAGAGCAGTATGACTCCATGCTGCCGGAGCTGCAGCTGGAGGCGGCCGGTGTGCGTACCATGCAAGAGCTGACCATGCTTGCGCTGCGCTTCATTGAGCACGTTGGCCTGCACCCTGGGGTCGTAGAGAGTATTCTGCAGCACAACGCAGTGGTAGAGGTAGTCGAGCTGTGGCATACGCGCATGCCGGTGCTGCTAAACGACGGCAACGACTCAGACGATATGTTTGCACACACAGAACTTTCGTGTTGCTCGTGGGGTGAGCTCTTGACTTTCCCGTCTGTGCCGCCTGGCGTCTCGAGTGACGAGTTCCAGCAGCGCGCGCAATTCCTGTGTTTTTCGGCGGTCATGTCGTGCAAGCTGCACTTGTGTGCCGAGATGTTTGAAGTAGCGACGGCGGATGCTGTCTTTGCGTCGCACAAAATTGCGCCGGCCGAGCGCGACAGAATTGAGCACAATGCCATGGACTTTTGGGTGCATGCAATTGCTTTTATGTACACAAGGCGAGATGGCGCGCTCGTGCCAACGGAAGGCGCAGAGCGAGTCGCGCTTGGACATGCACACGAGCACGCACAGGACGAAATCCAGCATGACATCAACATGATATCCGACCAGATGACGTTGGCAGAAATCGGATTTGAGCCTGTGTTGTTTAACATTGCGCGCGAGCTGAAGTGTCTTGATCTGGTGCTCATGTCGTGGGACAACCCGATTCCTACGGTGATCTCGGGCCCTGGCGCACACGGTGGTGTATTCAAAATCATGCAAGGTGAGGGTAGCTCTCGCGTCATTACGATTGGCGACGTGTTTATCTGGCCGCATTTGCAAATCATCCGCATCCCAGATGGCGCAGACAACCAGACCGAACTGGGCCGATACAACATTCGCATACAGCCAGAGAGGGTGCGAAAATTGCGGCACAAGGCCATGCTCATGCTGGCACACGCACACTACCCCCCCTTTCTCACAGATACTGCTGGCACAGCCGAAATGGTCACAGAGGCCGAATTTGCAGACGTGAGTCGCGAAAGCAACCGCAAATTCTACGAAAAGTGCCATCGCACTCTCATGATGGTGATGGTGCAGATGCACGCAAGCGAGAACCTGTAAGTCGCTGTCGTGTCTCCGCATGGTGTCGCAGGCAACGATGTGGCACAAAACACGACGCCACGCCCTATATTGCCACTACTTGTGTCCAGAACTGGCAGAGTGTATTGGCACAGTGCGCATCGGGTCTTTTTTGGTGTGTTTTGAAACTATATAAAGCGACCGCGGAAAAATGACTGCACAGTCCATGTCTGTGTGTAGCAAGTATGTATCGGTCGGAAGCATAGGCAATTCAGTTTCACAACGGATCAACAGTGCTTTCCTCATGGCCGTTCCACTATCCGGGCTGGACCCGCGATCGCCGGACAATGTGCGGGATGTGAGGCACATGGTCGACACACTCGAATCCATCGGCATCACTCTGGTCAGCCAGCTTTTTGAATTTGAAGGCGGCATGTTGTTTATTTTTTTAGAGGAGCTGACGAACCCACATGTCTTGCCTACATTGAAAAATGTTATCCACCTGATTCGAGGCGGACCGAAACTGGATGCCGATTTTTTTAACAGTATACAACGCCCTGACTTGGAATTCTATGCACATCGTAAAAGAGTGTATCGCATGATCAGGCAGGCACTGATTCGCATGGGCATTTTATATACAAATCAATTCATTGGCAGAGACAACTATTTACTTTATACACAGCTCTGTCTCGAAATGAAGAAGATTCCCAAACACCGTGTGCTGTATTTCTTTGAAACAATACTTGATACTGCGAGAGAAGGTTACTAGTTATATCGCGCACTGCGGGGAGCGACCCGTTGTCTCAAAAGTCACATATTTTGGGCCGCCGCCCTTTTTTACCACGGAAACTTGTTGCAAGGACAGTATATAAGACACAGCAAACTGTCATGGTGTCGGCGCTAGTGTTGCCAGGACGCCATGCTACTACACAAATCAGCACTCAGGACGCTGCTGTCGGATGAAGAGACCGTTGTGCTTGCCAGCTGGAAGAAGCGCATCCACACATCAATGAGCGACGAGCGTCCGCAAAATACCTTGGATTTCTTAGAGCATGAGGTGCGCCCGTCAAGTATTTTCCGGACGGCGTACATGACGTGTAGCAACTGCGACCTAGGGCACTATGCAGCGCAATGCGCCATCCACAGCAGCAACATCAAAGTGCTTGTTTTCCTGATCGAGCACAGCTTTATGATGCTCAAGCAGGGCAGTATTGTACTCTGCCCTGCAAAATTGCCAGGCAGCATGGGCACCACCAGCAATGTCTATGAAGAGGACGAACCATACATGTTCACTGCCATCATGTACGGCAACTATGCCGCCGTTGCGACCCTTCTTGAGCACGGCGTGGCCGCCAACGGCATATGCCAAAACACAACGTTCCTCTCTTTAGCGGTGCGGCGTTGGTGTGAATGTAAACACGACCACGCAGATGCTGTTGCCAAGATTCAGCTGTTGCTCATGTATGCAGCAGATCCGCTTGCCACCGATGCTCTTGGCTGTACATCATTCACTGTGCTGTGCAGCAATGCATATAGTGTCCCACTACACTGCACACTGACAGGCACGCCTTGCAATATGCAGCGCAGTATACAGAAGCAGACCGGTCTATTGCGCCTGCTTGATCAACTCATTTTGCACATCATGAAGCCTTGGATTGACCTGGGCGAGAGCGCTGCATGGCATGCCTCGGTACGCACAAATCCACTACAAACACCGGCAAACAACGGCAACACCTGGCTGATGTGGCTGCTTTTCAAGAGGGGGGTGTGTATCGACACTGTGAACGAGTTCGGACAAAACGCCCTGTTCGTCGGGAAGAGTGCGCACAAACGCACATCGCGCGGTGCGCGCGGTAGCTCGCACGGCCACCGCGCCACCACGGCAACAACAGCAACCCCGAAAAGACCACACACTCTCGCCACACAGCAGGCGGCAGAACACGTGTTTTACACCACCACGCCAATTGCCAGCCTGCAGTTCCTCGTAACGCACGGCATCGACGTGGCCAGAAATGACATCTATGATCGCACGCCAATTATCCACCTGCTCCTGCAGTATCCATACTCGGACAAGCTCTGCGAGAAGCTGTGCTTCTTGTTCAAAAGCGGCGTGGACATCAAGCACACATGCACGCAGAAAAACTCTGCGCTCTCGCTATCAGAGGCCTTGGCACGCCAGAACACAAGGTTGTTTGAACCTATTGCTGCTCTTGTTCGTACCATGCTCACACTGCATCAACAGAACCAGTAATGCCACCAACCCCAAAAAACACCATCATTTGCAACACCAATCTCATCTCGCCGACCTCACTAGGCAATAAGATACATACATAGATATAGAAACGTTTATTATAAGACAGCCACCAAAAGCGAAAAAGATGGCTATGATAGTAAAAACTCCCGGATCTCAGATAGGCTCCTCAACCGTAGCAAAAAAAGCAGAATAGCAGATGCGAGGTGAAAAGTGTGTGAGTGCACACAAAAGTCAAGAGCAAGCGCGATCGACAGTGGCATCAACGGTATCAAAGGCCAAATACATTTTGACAGATTAGTGTTTTTTTTAAGATGCCCGAAATAGAATAGAATGCCCAATACAGTCTAGCTACGCCGCCGTTCTCTACGCCCACCCTTTTTTCTGGCATTGGCAATATAAGCACACAGCCAAGAGATTACACACGGAAAACACCTCCAAACTACCCAAATGGCCGACATCATCGGCATAACTGTGGTTTGCACTGGCGAGGACGAGATGGTGTTTAATGTTCGGAAAACCACCACCCTCGAGAAAATCGTCACGGCGTATTGTGCACGCAAGAGCCTGGATCGGGCACACTTCGGCTTCTTGTTTGACGGCGACCGTTTTTTGAAGGAGGACACCATGGAGTCACTGGATCTGGAAGATAATGACAGGTGCCAACCATGAACCGTTGTACGGCATGTGCATTTGTGCAGCCTGCTGATACTTTTGTGTGTTGGTTGCAGAATCGAAGGCTTCGTCGTTCAAACAGGGGGTGGCGTGGTGCCCGTCTAGGGACAGAGGCCGTGAGCGCCATTTTTACGCAATCTGTTGGCAATAAAACACATCCACATGCGTATTCCTTGTTCTTTTGTGGCGTTCTGCCAGGTGTGTGCTGGCATGCAAGACAGCGATTATTTAGACCAGCACGACGCCTTCTGAAGGTGCAGGTCAAGAAATAACGTCCCAGAGCAATGGCCAGAATGCTAAAAACGCATGTGTATATGTTCACTGGCGACATCGTGTATTAGGCCACTGGGGCAGTATTGTTAACGAATGTTTTGTCAGAGTCTATGGTGCCCTGGGGTTCAGAGTCCTCGTCTGATTTCGATTCATGCTTCAGCGCCTTCATTGCTTTTTCCTCCACGGCAATGACACCTTTTTTGGCCGACTTTGCAGCAGCAACCACTGATTTCTGTGCCGCCTTTTCCGCCTTTACCGTCACGTTCGCCACTGCTTTACCCGCAACCATGGCGCCTTTACCGGCAACCACGGCGGCTTTACCCGCAAGCTTCGCCGTGCCAATGGCAGCCTTTGCAATACCACTTGATAATGCTGTTGCTACGGCACCAATGCCTTCTGTCTGCACTGTCCTTGTGTAGCGCGCCTCCGGGTTGGCACGATCTTGTGCCGCCACCGTGGCGGCACAATGCTGCTCATACATTGACTGGAATTTTTTTTTATGCCGCTGGCGCTGGCTCCTGCGTGGCACTGCTTTGAGCTCACTCTTATTTTGTTCGGCTTGCATCATCTCGGCATGAAGTATGTCATACAACAACTCCAATCTTACATTCTGGTGTATTTTTTGTGAATCTGCATATTGAGGTCTGTCCAACATGTTCACACACCCTTTGAATTTTTGATCACATTGTAATGAAACCTGTTTATATATAAATAGAAACACAAACACAAAAAAAAAATGTAGTAAATCAGAACCTCAAACACACCAAACGCCTTAGTATTGTAGGGTTTCCGCCCTGTACAGGAAACAACACTCCCTCCCTGTTCAAAATTAGTTTTACGATAAAAGTACAGGTTTGTCAAAAAAATATGCCCAGAAAAAAAACAGTGCCGGTGTGGATGGTTGGTTTGCTCCATACGAGGCTTGAACTCGTGACCTCACGGTTATAAGCCGTACGCCTTAACCAACTTAGCCAATGGAGCAATTCGAATTTCATAAGGACATCACTAACTTGTATAAATTAAGAAATTATTCGACAGAGATTGGCTGTCTGGCTCAAGGTATAACCAGAAAACACAGAACAGCATTATTGTGCTGATATCATGTGTTTTGTGTGCATTTCACCGGGTATACCTGGCGCTGTTTTGTTAAGAAGATACGACGAATGCTCGCGAGAGCACGAGGGCTGCAAGCACCTGCAACAAAATGTTATTTTGTATTTTTCCGTGGGTCGTAACCGTTTTGCCCACAGGGGTGCAAAACCCCATTTTGGCTATTTTGGGCAATTTTCGTGAGGGAAAAACCGCAGGCGTAACACGTTGACAATTACGGGCCATGGCTGGAAGCGCGGCGGAATCGATGCATGTGACGCAATGCTGCAACTCCGCGTGTCTGGCGATGGCGAGCGGTAAGCTCAAGGAGTGTGGTGGTTGCCGCATGGTGCAATATTGCAGCCGTGCCTGCCAGAAGACACACTGGAAGGAGCACAAGAAGCACTGCAAGCAGCCAGCACCAGGCATGGACCTTTTCTTGTTACGGGCGTCGATGGAGGCAGGGGAGGCAAGTGGGCTTCCACGGGTGTATTTCCCTGCATGCATTTTTAACAGCGAGTGTTCTGGTGAAGACGTTGCAGAGACGGAGCAATTTTTGCGGACGTGCAAGAAAAGTCTCAAAGAGAGCTTGCTGCAGGGCGCGGAGGGCATGTGGCAGGCTGCAGTGCAATGTGTGTCGATGGCGGCGGCCGACACCAAGCTGAACCGTTTCCTGCACGCCAAGGGCCACATTGACAAATTCTTCGAGTTTGTGCAAGCGTTCAAGTCGTCCGAGCCTGCACCAACCAAGGCGCGCTGCGATGTGCTGCTGGTGGAGTCGTACATTCTGTGCATGAAGGTGAACCGGACCGAGAACAACAAGATCATCCTGAATGCCCACAACACCGCGAGGGCAGACAATCTGGCACTGCGCGCGGCTGGTAGTGACCGCCGGGGCGAAACACATGCACTCGTCGCCAGCTTCATTGCAGAGCAGCGCGAGTGGGAAAAACAGGGCAACTGGTGGCAGTGCATGCGCATCGACTGGCTATGCATTGATTTGATGTTTGACATCTTCATTTCGAGTGCAACGCACGCCCACACAACCGCCGACCTTGACCTCGCGCACACTCTGCTTGAGCACGCACACCGTGTGCTCACTGTGCACAAAGAAGAAGCCTCCTCCGAATATCTGCACCAGCTTTCCTCGCTTGTGAGACTTCGGGCAGCGCTTGCCAAGATTGCACGTGAGTAAGAATGCCTGTATCAATATAGGTTTGGTTGTGCTGGCGCAATTTTTACCGTTTTATTTCGTAATAAACACAAATGTGCCACAGTTCAGGGTGTGCGGGCTTCGCCTTTCAATATACATTTAAACTCTTGCTTCCAATAGGATACCGTGTCCTGATGCCATTGCTTGAATATTTTCAACTCATCTCCGAGTGGAATCAAAATTTCGTGATAAATTATGCGTCGTTGGGTGCATATAGCTTCCACCTCAGAGTTATGGTCTGCCAGATAATCATTTGCCGACAAAATTTCGTTAGGGTCCAGTTCTCTAGTCAGTTGCTTGCGTACTTGCAAAGAACTCAATAATATGCCAGCGCATTACGTACTCGAAAGAGGCGAATCGACGCTCTGTTGGCTGTATACCGACCAAAAATATGTATTCATGGATGTTTATTGGTAACAAAACTCGTGTATCGCGCATTTATGCCGCCGATTCATGCAGCAGCATCATCGCGTACTGCTACGCCACACCAAGTACCTGTTATAACCTGTGTTGCGCGCTACTCACTCTACCAGTTGGTGTGCATCATTGTTGCTGCAATTTTTTTGATGATTTGTTGATCAATTTCTGGAAACAACAACAGATCCCGCACCAGTCCCACGTACAGAGCGCATTTGTAATTTTTTACAAAATCAAGTTGCCATTTCCTAAAATCCAATGGTAAATGACAGTGGATCCAGAAAGCACTTTGAATGTCAATCAGTATTCCACCACACTCAAGTGCCTTCTCGACAACACGTTGGGCACAGACACATCTAAGTATCCCTACGTCTGCGTCAATTGTATAGTGCTCATGCACTTTGGGAAAAATCTCATAGTTGGCATAAATACCCCTGCTGCACACTTTGCGTGAAATGTCCTCAGGTAGCTGGAGACACATGTAATGGAGCCGTAGGACGCAATTTTGTAGTTGCAAAATTTCATATGCGCTGAATATTGGTGCAATTGGCAACTCTAGGATTCTTTTTTCTTCCTGCAATTCCATATCAATGAGCATGTCCATTACAGTGTTTTCAGTACGGTTGGTCCAATAGACACAATCACCCGATACACTTTCAAGAGAAATGTCGTGTTCAACGTCTGCTAGTACTTTCGCCCAGATGTAGTGCTGGACGTACGAATATGGTATATCATACCGTATGTGTATTTTCAATGACAGATTCTGCACCACTAGTTCATTCATGTGCACCTGGCGGTATAACGTTTTTGTGAAATTGCGGTATTTTTGCACAATGCCACCAATATGAGCGCAACATTTGTACAATGTAAATGCCTTTGCACACTTTCCAACATAAACACGATCGATCGCGTTCAGCACGGAAGCACTGGACATTTTTTGCACCAAGAACTCCGCCGCCTCCACATCTTGTATCATATGACAGACTCGATTGATGCACAGTCCCTGTGTGGTGTTATTTTTATGAAAGACTTGACGCAGCAAAAAACACAGTTTGCAGTGAAATTTTTCTGTCATGTAAATTTTTTTCTGAAAATCTGTGGCGTGTTTTAATAAAAACAAATTTCAACACTTATATACGTTTGCAACCATCATATTGACACTGTTTTGACACCTCAAATGGTAAGCCCCGGAATATCCACCATATGCTGCGGTAGATCAAGATACCTTTCAAAGTGGCTTGGCAGGCTTGTGAGTGTGGTGCCGGGTGCCGTGTTTCTTGCTGTCAACAATGCACAAACGCATGCTGCCAGTGTCGTCAAAGTCGTATACTGTGAGCACATAAGGGAAAACGGTGGAGAAACGCGGGTTGATGCGGCGGATGTTGGTGGCAACACGTTGCGCATGCGCACGGCACTGCGGCATGTGCTTGACATTGTCGCAGACCACGATAGCGTAAACATGGCGTTTCTTGGCGTGGAATGCAATCACATCACAGTGCACAATGTGTTTCTGGTTGCCCATCCGGTCTGGTGCAGATATGTCGCAGGGAGACAGTGGAGGCGGCGCGGCATCTGTCTCTAACATGGCAACATTACGGGCCGATATGTATATTCCGCGCTCGAGCAGCTTGAACACCAGGAACAGAACGAATTCGCGGTTCCTGTGTATTTTTGCCTGCAGACGCGCATAGTGAAAAAGGGTATAGGGGAGGCACAGCGCAGAAATATCAAGCCGCACTTGCGAATTGAGGGTAGATTTGGATATGTACTTTTGTTTTACAGGGTCGAGTTTGAAGACGGAAGGGTGGTGTAACATCTCATTCAGGTATGAAAGGCTCTTGTCTACTGTCAACATGCACCACGAGACAATGCGCCCTTGCACACGTTTGCATGCAATGTATCTTTATATACTAAACTCCAACAAACGCTGGTAATGCCCGTGCTCGTGTGCGGTCCAATATTTTCTCATGCGACGTCCACACTGGCGGGCGGATCATGCCATTTAGTGTGCAAAACACACCATGTGTATATAGCAACACAAACTGCGTCGGTAGAAGCAGATGTCAGACGGCACAGGCCTGTTGATCAAGTGAACACACCAGAGTTGCCATCATGCTGTATTTTTTTTCATTTTAATGCCTGTTTTTTTTGGACGCCGGAAATAGCATTTTTGGCCAATTTTTGGCTATAAATGGGCACGAAAAGGGCGTTCCGGCCACACCGACCGAGTTGCACTGTTTGCACTGCCATGTCTTTTAGCAACAAAATCTACATTCCCCTTGCGGCGAGCACGCGTAAGAGCGATTCTGAGGCAGGTGTTTTCCAACTCACTGCCAGCTTTGATGTTGAGGGTCAGGGCATTCCCATGAACATGAAACTATACGACGCCCACAGAATACCGTATATTTCACTGGACCTTTACAACAATACGCACTGCGATCTGAGGCTCATGTTACAACTGACGTGTGCCCCAACAGAAGTCGAGTTGAATGTGTATGTTCATGGGGATCAGCCCAGCTGGCCTACACTAACTGGCATCTGCGTGGGTGGACCCAAAAAACTGCATTGGAGCTACTGTGAGTTTGTATACCCAGACAAGAAGATTGCTGCTGAAGGAATGCTTGAAACGGTCTGGGAAATTCAAGACGCCTGGACCTGCAAAGTGTTGATGAGAATTGGCATCAACGAACATGGTCGCGTCTTCGAAGATGAAACCAAGCAGATGCTGCTTGATATGATTCCAGACTCGGATCAAGCGTGATGTGTGTTGATATTGGGTTATAGGAAATCGTCTAGGGGCTGTCGTGCAAGGTGCAGATAATCGGCATAGAGGAATATGCAAGGAAATGGGGTTGGGTTTGAAGTTTGTGTGTGGATACAATAAATTACTTTCCAAAACTGTGCTCGATGTTGGCCATTGCTCACGTCAAGGGCATGGCACGCGTCGCGTAGGCGCGCACACACCACAGCTGTGTGTATATATAGAACACAAATGTTCACCGGCAGGACGCAACGCATGCGCCTTATTTTCTCGCTGGTGGCGAATCTTACATACACCCTTTTTTGTTCCAGCATCTCATTTGTTATTCTGCATCTATATCGCATATTATGCTTCCCGGCGCTCTACATGCTGAGTTCCTCGCTAGTCGTTTTCACGCTGTTCGACAGTATGTTCATGTATGCGGTGTGCATACTGCTGCTGGTGTACTTTGACGTCGACACGTTCCGCTCACAAAACGACATTGCTAGCGACACCAGCTACGTGACACCGTCGGTAGTGGTGCCGCACGACGACACCACACAATTCGGCGACGGCGTGCCAGCGTTGCCAGCGGTGGAAAGCGTCGTGGTATACAACGAGCTGCACGTCAACACGCTGCTGTCGCTGTTTTTGTGCCATATCACCGTGTTTCTCGCCGTGTTGGCTATTTTTGTGGTATGCCTCTGCGAGTGCATCTATGTGCAGGACAGTCCACTGTGCAACATGGCGCTGGGCAATCACTCGGCAAACCATGCCATCGGCATCGCGCTGGTCCTGCTCACCATTTCCGTGATCATCCCGCTTCTGATCCTGTACAAGCTGAATGCAGGCACCTCGTCTGTGTTTTACGAGAACATGCCCACGCTGGTGGTTTTCTTCATCGGTCTCATGCACGTTGCCATTGTGTCGAAATTCGTCTTCTACGCGACATCGTGCCCGCTGCTTGTCTCGTTTTCGGGCTCAACGATCCTGGCGTACTTTACCATTTTCATACACTTTGTCGTCCGCTTTGGCGATATGGTCATCTGCTCGCTATTGTCAAACACACTTTCGGCCCGTCACACGCCCTCCAACAACAACGTGTACAGCAATTTTGCCATACTGGCCGTCAACACCGCGCTGCTGCTCGGCAATCTGGCCTACGCTTGGAACATGAGCACGACCTTTAACATTGTGCAAAGTGTGGTCATATTTCTCTTTATCTTGCTCATGAGCAATAGAATTGTGAATATTCCAACCTTTCTCCACAAGGACAAGGTGCTCTAGCACACACGTTTTTGCGCACAGATGTTTCATTAAACTCAGAAAAAAAAACGCCGTCTCCGCTCGCGCAGGCCCTCCTGTAACGCAATGTGCCACAGCCCGAGGCTCACATTGAAACGGAAGCGGTCGTCCTGGTGGATGTGCATGTCCGAGTCCTCCGGATCGTAGAGCACATTATCGCGCAATATCTCGCGCGCGGCATGCAGCAGATGCTCCTTGCACGGCATGTCGCATATGTAAGCAAGGTCGGGGTGTCTGGGGTCGTACAACATGGCTGTCTTGAAGCCGTTGCCAGCTGTGGAAATGTCTTTTATAGACGTCTGCTCTGGTGCCCGGAAATAGCCATGGTGTTTACACGGGCATGCAAAACACGTGCTCGTACTGGGTTTGAAGCTCTAAAACAGTGTAAATCGTGTCAAATACAAGCACCCATTTCATGCCATCTGCCCGACCTTTGCACAGGCTGCAGCGCATGTGCCAAAACTTTCAGCGCAGACTTGTGCAAAGGCACCGCACCTTGCTAGTGCACACCCCCGCATGCCAGAAAAACGCGCACGTATTTCATGCTTTTATCACGTATCCCAAGCACGATTTTTGCCCGTTTGGCCTGTTTTAAATGGTATTTTCCATAGTAGTCTGTATGTATAATTATGTGTTTTTCGTGCTTTGAACTCTTGCTATGCGCTTTGTGCTGGAAAGATCCTGCATGTGCGTGTGTTGAACTGTAAACGCGTATACAAATCGCGCACGGCTGGATGGCAACCGTATGTATGTATCTACATATTGCATATACTTGCCCATGCACGTGCAGGAACATCAACAAACAACGGCCTCAGCATGGAAATAAGTTTTGTCATGCGTTCCAGCGACGTCTGGCTTGCATATATGTCACGCCCGGTCTGTTGCTCTACCTGGATAACGATTGCCGCTATGGCATCCAAAATGTTTCGTCCATTTTGGAACTCTAAAACGTAGTTACACTCGTGTATAATGCCAGTATAAATGATTTCGGTGTCTCTGACCGACTGTAGTGACATTGCATTATTGTTATAGAGCTCCTCGATGCCAGGGGTGGGTTGTAGAAGGCGGATGGCACTAAACTCAACCAATGAATGTGAGACACAGTTCTCTTCCTCATGCGCCAGCGTCGACGCCAGAGTGGCAAACACGCCAACCACATTATTGTGATGGATCAAACAGTACTTGTTTTGGTCACATCCGACGCCACGACACGCATGTTCCAAGAATTCACGCAAAAATACGTTGTATTTGTCATGATCAGACACCTCACACACGTACTCAGACGGAGTATCCGTTTTGTCCATGATATGGATACAGATGGATGTGGACATGTCAAGCGCCAACCCGAAAACACTGTCTTATATAGGTCTTTGCAGCACCACCTGCCACCGACCGTCTGTGCTCCACGACGCTTTTGGTCACAACCTATCTCGATGCGACACACGGATTTTGAGCGTAAAAGGTGTTATTTGGTTGTGCATATTCGCAAAAATCAATGCACGCTGAAAACACGGGCTATGCGACAGAAGAGGCGTTGGATGCCAACTTGAGGGCGTTGATGGCCACGGAAGCCATGCTTTCCATGAGTTTGTTTTTGCGCGCATACACCACTAGCAGCGCGAGTGCCGGGTGGAATTCAGGGAATATTCGCGTTTTTTCTGCGTGAAACAGTGTGGAGTTCTTGCGGTCCACAAAGTACGCGTTGGTCTTGTTCACCACGATACAGCACGCCTCGTTGTACTGTGTGTATTCCACAACATATACAAGTATATCAGTAGAGAAATGTCATGCACATAATTCGTTGAAGCAATGATGTATTGAGCGGTATGCCAGTACAGCACAGAGTCGTACCTGTGCGGAGGCACGAGTATAAATTCTAGACTATGCAGCGTCACGCATGCGTCAGGACTTGCTGCACACCTTTTGGCTGAGGTCGGGTATCAACTGCTCATCGTCTGCAGTAGCGGTCGCGTCGATGGTTTCGCGATTGGTGTCTAGTGGACGACGAATCTGCATGATGTCGCCAAGGATCCCCAGCGGGTCGTCCGAGTCCTGTAGCCATATTTCCAGATCGGTGATGAGCTGCAGAAAAGCCGCAATCGGTCCAGCTGGCGACTCGTCGCGCCAGTCTGCGATGGTGTTTGGTGGCACATCCTGCTTGAACTGCAGATTGTGCAAATATATCACCTGCGACAGCTGTCCTGTGCGTATGGCAAAGAAAGATGTTTATAAGGCGTCTGTAATATGTTGCCTTTCACATCTCCTCTTTTTGATATCGACATAAATATCTGTTGCGATTCTCTTTTCATACATTTCCATGTGTATTTCATAAATTTCATATATTTTCATATATATTTCATATATTTTATACATCATCATCATCATGTTTTGCCTTTCATATCTACTATCTTTGATATTAATACCTTTTGCGTTGTGACAATACAGTGCAGGACACAGACACGCCTTTTTCCCACAAAAACTGCTCGCATTAAAGCGCAATCGGCAGCAAAATGGGTGTTTGCATGTCGGGTTTCATGCTAGCACGAAAAAACACATACCAGTGTCAAAGTGCATATAGTCAAAGGCATAGTTGAGGCGCTGCCCTGGGCACAAGTTCTGCATGAGCACGATTTCACGGTACCGCTCAACAGAGGGCACTATGTAGTAGAACTTGAGGGCAGTTTGAATGATGTTGAGGCAAGAACGCGTCACCGCTGTGTTGGCGGGGTGGTTATACACATCCGAGAGAGAAATAATTACGTCGCCAAGGAGCGTACAAAAGTCTGCATTCATTTTCCGTGGCCGTGGGCCTAGTTTGTGAGGACCGAGCTTCTTCATGAGAAACTCCCAGTTTTTGTCGGCGGAGGGCATTTCAATTCCGGCTTCGGCGGTGGCGCTGTCTGAGATCACCGCGCTGTTTTTCGTGACAAGTGGCTGTTGCTCGTGCTGCCGGAGACTGCGGATCTTGTCGAAGCACGCCCGAATACTGTCGGAAATGTCGGGAGCGAGTTTGAAACCGTACGCCATCACCTCGTTTGTAATGTATTGGGCATAGTCCGAATCGCTCATGTTGTGCACAAGTATGCTGCTGCTGCCGTGTAAAATCGCCATTTCGCGGGCCATACACACAAAAGTGCTGGCGAAATGCCGGATAGCGCGCTTTGACAACACCCACAGCCCGCCACTGGCAGCACCAGTGCCACCGCCGGTCTGCTTTGCACCGCCATCGACGTCGGCAGCAGGCCCCAGATTGTTGGCATTGGCGTGCTCGCGCTCTTGTGTGTCGTCGAGGATTTTGGACGACATCTGCATGCTGGCAATCTGCCCGAATCGTGCCATGCAGCACACCAAGACGCGCGCGGCAGCCGCCATGTCTAACATAATCAGCACATCCCACTTCTGCTGCAGACTGGTGACTACAAAAACCAACTCGGAATAACACAGCTCGGCAATCCCAGTGGGGCACACGTGGATGGTCGGGTATGCTGGGAAAAACGACGACACCGGCGTGGCTGCGCCAGAGTCCAGCTCACTGCATAGCACGGTGAAACTCTTGCACACCAGCAGGCCAGCCAGGTGATTGCTGTTGAAGGTGTCAGCAATCTCAGTGGCGTTGTCGCAGCACCTAGTGATCCACACGTAGTCGTGTACGATCTCGCCCAGGTTTGCAGAGACCATCGCCATCTGTGTGGCGATTTCGTCGCACAGCGTGTTGTGTCCGGGCTGTGGGGGCTGCAGAAAACGCCGCCGTTGCGCGCCCAGCAGCGAAATCATGTTGTTGTTGATCGCCTTGTACAACTGCGCCCTCTCTGGCTCGCTTTTCCTCTTGGCATGCATGCGGCAGCCGTGCACGCTGTTGAGTAGCAGCTGCGCACAGTGATCCCGCATTGCACACGTGCTCCTGCACTATTCGTGTGTTTCCGCCACATACACAAGCATTCCATATATATCTACCAAACGTCGAAAACGCCAATGCACACCGAACCACGGTGCAGTGGCCCGAATAAAAACGGCCAGACACGCGAGCAAAGCCCTGTTTCCTGCGTTTTCTGCTGCTACTATGTAGTACACTGTCTCTCTGGTGCCACCCTTCCATGCCCCATATTGTGTGGGAGTGCGTACAATTGTATATAATACGTGCATCAGCATCGCCCTGACTGCACTTTTGACATTCATCGCCGCCATCTCCATATCCCCTCTATCCTTTGGCGATTTTCCGGGGCTAGCTGTCATTGTATCTGACTCGACACTCTTGTGTGTGATTTCACGCACCACACAATGGAGCACGAGCGCAACGCGAAACGCTTCAAATACGACCCCAAGACCACAAAATTGCTCCCACTTCCCCCGCCGCCGCCGCCGCCGCCTGCTCGTCCTGCGGCCATCTCCTACTTTTACGCAATCGGCACAGCCGATCCCGGCACTGGCAGCCAAGACGGGTACTTTTTCACCATGCCGGAACTGGCCGACGTTGTAAAGAGCGGATACATGCTTGGCACACAAGTGTGGCTGGAGCATGGCGACGCCTCGCGTGAAATCATAGGCGACGTCGTCTACACATGGCTCGACAACAACAACGGCCTCATGGTGGTGCTGCGCTTTGATTTTAGCACGCTCCGGTCCAAGGTGCTCCTCGAGTGGATCAAGAGCGGGCTGTTCAGCGGAATCTCGCTGGGTTACAACGCTGACGTCAAGTACATGGAGGGCCTTATTATTGTGCACAAGAAAACCATTGTCGAACTCAGTATCGTGCGCGACCCCTACCACAAAAGTTGCAAAATCGGCTTCATCGGCAACACAGTACCATTGGTCGCCGACCCCACGCCACCCACGCAAATCAAGTGCGAGGACGACCCGTGGCAGACTGTGTTTTCCTGTTTATGACAGCGGCGCCTGTAATAAAACACACACACCAAACACGCGTGTTTTGCCCTTGTGTGGCTCGTACGCCACGCAGCGCTCCAGTGTCCCAACTTGCAGTTTTAGGTTCGAAACAGTGCGAGACGCCGGTTGAAAAACACAAAGTCTTCCACTGGTTAAGGTGATTTTTTTCATGCTTTGGACATATATATATGGCGACTTTTATGTTTGCACGACGTATATTATGCATAAATCACCAAACTGGATCTGGTGTGTGTGGTGTCTGCTGTTGTGCATTACGAGCATCATGTGCCAGTGCCCTACGAATTCAGCAAGTGGAACAGGAAGCGAGTGTTTGTGCAATATAGGATACTTTGCTAACACTACACAAACATCATTGATCTGTCAACCATGTCCTGTGTCATATAATGCAAAGGAACTCACTGATGCACACGGAACAACAAATGTCAAAGACTGCATAGAAATATACTAGAATATTTAGTTTCACGGCCTGTGATGCTGCTGCTGCATACCATGTTCTCAGATATCACATGCGCTTGTATTTATGAACAGTATTGGTGTGCACATGTGCGCCACGGAAATGTCGAAAAACACAGTTTAGTTTCATTTCACGCAAGTATATAAGACGTACGGAGTGCGGCACGGCCAAGCACAAGAGAATCATCACATCTTGACATACTGGAATCAGGGGCAAACGACAGCCTGCCCGACATGTCGCCTACCTTGCGCCAAAAGTGCATGCCACACGACGTAGAGCAATGCTTGCTGCCGCTGCCTTCTCGGGCGTGCCTCCAACCACAATGGTGGCAACACACAGAAAAATACTGGAAAGTGCAAGATCTCAAGAAGAAACTGGCCTTCCTGCCAAAGGACGACTACATTACTCAAGTCTTTGACATTCCCATTGTCGAACCCCTAGAGCACCATGTGGTAATGGAAGCTCTGCAGATTGTCAACATGTTCGGAGGTGCAAATGGCCAAGATTTGGCGTGCAATTGCAGCGCGAGCGACAATATCCTGCGCGCGCGCAAACTCTATCTCTTTATCAATCATTGTGCGCGACAGACACATACAAACTGGACTGGTCTGTGCCATGCCAACCCTATGTACCACCACGCCTACACCAACCTGTTGTCTTCGCTGTCGCAACGAGACAGGCTGCTTATGGAGATATTCCAGCAGGGAAAAATGCTCGAGCAAATACAGTCTTTGTGAGGTAAACACTGTTCATTAAACACTTTAAACACTTGCCAACCCCACGTACCACCACGCCTACACCAACCTGTTGTCTTCGCTGTCGCAACGAGACAGGCTGCTTATGGAGATATTCCAGCAGGGAAAAATGCTCGAGCAAATACAGTCTTTGTGAGGTAAACACTGTTCATTAAACACTTTAAACACACACACAGAGTTGCGAGTAAGCGCCGTTTTGTGAAACAACTACACTAGAGTCCGAAAAAGTGCGAGGCATTCTCGTTGATGGCCTTGGTGGCGGCGAGCGACGCGAGGTCCTGCTCTGTGAGGTCGGCCTTTTTCACCAAAAGCGCACTGGTTGCGATGTCCGAGATCGTCGCTTGCGCGCACTCGGTCGTCATCTTGTTGAAGTTGCGAATCTGCTCGGCGACTGCCTTGACGAGCTGCACCGATTTGGCATCCTCCTCTTCCTGTGAGAGCGCAAGGCCAGAAAACTCGTCGTCGGGAGCATAGACCAAAACATCGAGAATGGTGTAGTTTGGCTTCAAAAGCTCCATCTTGTTGCAATCGTACGCAGGCAGTCCCTTCATCTCGTACAGCGCAGTGCCAGCCTCCATGACGGGAAAACTGAGTTCAGTGTCGTCTGGCATGTCCTCGTCGTCTGAGGTTGCAGGAGATGGCACACGCATGATGGTGCGTCCTCCACCACCCCTGGTAGGACCGCGTGTTGTGTTCCTGTTGACAGAAGACACTTTGGGAACAGGAATCTTGCGATATCCCGTAGACAGCGTGGCCACATACACACCACGCAGGCTCGTGTTGCCCACAAAAGGGTACAGGCCGGTACTAGGCACCAGTGGCACTTTCTTGTCCACAGCCTTTGCTGGCACCTCTTCCATGATATCGTCTGTTGCATCTGGGACATCGTCCTGTTTGACCTCCTCTAGTGCCATTTTCGAGACATTGTCCAGTGTGAACTTGGTGTCGCTCTTGACCAGCTTGATGCCACACATTTCAATTTTGCCCGATGTGGCATTCTTTTTCCACACACCCGAGCAGTTGCGGATGGCGTCTTGGTGGTTGCTGTAGCAATTGTTACCCATCTCCAGGCTAAACATGCCAGACGACGTCGACGACAGCTTCATGAGGTTCGTGCCGTAGGTGCGAGTAACAATGGCGAATGAGCACTCTGGCATCACATACGACTGCCGATTCACCCAAATCAACGTCTCTGAAGTGAGGCCGCACGCATAGTGGTGGTGTGCCCAGCCACGCGCATCAGGATGCTTCCACACGCGCGTGTTGCCGAGGATCTTGGTATCGATGGCAGCTGGGGTTTCTCCAGTCTTGGCACACTTGAGCATAGACATGTTGGCACCATCCTCCAGCGATTTCGGGCCGGTAAACACGCCACCCGCCATACAGTAATACTCGGCAAAGGCCTCGTAGTAATCAGCAGAATAAAGCTGGACCATTTTCTTGTCCTCTTCAACGTCCTTGCCGACGCCCACAAACACCAACAGGCCACGGGCATGGATGGCTTGCACTTCCACTTTGTCGCGGGTGTTGCCCACCGAGATACACAGGGCTTGGTTTTGCATAATGGTCTCGCTAGTGCACCCGTTGACCATGTCCTCGGCCAGCGCTCCAAAGGTGTCGCTGTTGGTAGCCGTGCCAAAACATTCCCCCTGGCCTGCCACACGATTGCCGTCTTGCCACGACTTGCCGTATGCCTGTGCTGTGAGCTGCATCGCCACACCATGGTGATCGTGCAGCGCGTCGGTACCTTCGAGAATCTTCATACCAGCCTCGAAAGACTTGCAAGTATCAGTCTTGAACACTGGAAAGGGCCTCGACACGACCACTTTGCGAGCGACGTCCGTCACCATGGTGTCGTCGGTAAGGTGTACCACGGGCAACAACTCGACAGCCTGTGCCGTGGAAGAGTTGGCGTCCATAGCAGCGCTAGCACTCAGGTTGATGACGAGGTTGATGCACTTTGGGGTATCCACGGGTGGCATGTCTCTCGTGTTGTTGAATGTCAGAGAAAATCCAGGCACTCTCTATTTATAAAGCAAAAAGTGCCCGAAATAGCACTGACCGCCAGCTCCCGAAAAAAAAAGTGCAGTGCATGCGTGTCTGGGGAAATTGCAGGTGACAGGAGCAGCCCAATGGTAGATACCAGCGCTTCGTGTGTAATTGTGACACTGGATGTCATTCTTGCAACCTTGCGTCGAAAAAACAGGCTATTCAAGTTGAGTGGTGTCGACTGTCTTTTATTATGGAAACTTACAGGGAATCGGACCCTTGACACCCCATTTTCTGAGCGGGGCGCTGAACACATCAAAGTTTTTTGTATGTATGTATGTATGTGAGGTGTGGTATGTATGTATGTAAATTTTTGCAACGAATCGCCAAGTGCTCTACGCACTGTCAATCGTGTGCAAATGTCGTGTCATCGACCCGTGTGGGTTGACGCAGTTCTTGCCAGTTCCACTAGCAAGATCACGACGCGGCCCCTCCTACCGCTGGCCACCCTGGCGGACAAGGCCCTGGGCCTGGCCACCAGTCCCCTGGTCTCTCGTCCATTTCATCGGCCGGGGCGTAGAAATTGATGGCAGTTCGGACACGCCCGGTTCTGCGTCCGTCCACTCCAGGCGCAAAAAACACCACAGGCGGATACAAAGCTGCACCGGCGCCCCCAAAACCTTCTTCCACAGGCGATGAGGGCTCAGAGGGGTCGGGACTCTCAGGTGTGTGATTGCCATGCATAGATGCAGTGCGAGGAGCCCTTGCCCGCGCACCGGCGGTGCGAGGAGCCCTTGCCCGCGCACCGGCGGCACCAAATACCTCCATAGGCGGCGGTGGCTGCTGTACGAAACCAGCGGCACCAAATGCCTCCGTAGGCGGTAGTGGCGGCTGTACGATACTACGGGCTCTGGCTTGTGCGCCAGACGAAGAGCCCTGCGCACGAGAGGTGTCTCCTGTTGCCATGAGGTACCTGTGAGTCGAAGAGTTCCTCGAACAGACACCAAGGACGAGGGGGGCTGCCTGATGTTGTTCCGCCATGAGCCTCCACTCCTCACTATGCGCCAACGCCATTGCCAATGATGCCCGTGATTCAGCCAGGAGCCGGTGTGTCTCGCGTAGTTCAACCCGCATTTGTTCCATGGTGTCACCGGAGCCGGCTTCCACAGGCATATGCACTGGCATGTGCACAAGCACAGGCATCGGCATGGGCACAGGCATCGGCATGGGCAGCTGGTGTGGCATTCCAAGCACAATTCCGCCGATACTGGCCTGATAGTTCCTCTCTTCCGTGATGTCGTCATACGACTCGCTGTAGTGCTCGTCAGCGGTAGGAAAGTCGCCAGGTGCTTCTTCGTTGCGATAGTAGACCTGGTCGAGATTCCTATGGGTAAAGTCGGTGTGACGGTGCCACCAGGTGACATGCACACTGATAAAAACACCATTGTCATCGTAGTTCAATGCCGCGATGGTAGCAGGCAACATGATATGACGGGCACGGCGGCTGCTCGAATACTCGGCCCACACACGGTCGCCTACAGCGGGCGTGCGGGTTGTGAGGTGCCCCACGTGAGGATCACGATCGCGCACCAGAGCAGCACGCCTGCTCATTGGCATGGTCAAGCCTGCAATCACCACCGCACGGATGGTATGCACAGACACGGCATCCTTGCCCGCACTCTTGCCGGGGCTCTTGCGAGGACTTTTGCGATGCTCGTCGCCGCCATCCATGCCGTGAACAACAGCGAGCGCGCACGCAACGAGCAGCACACAGAGCACGACGAAGCCCCGCATGGCAAACAACAAGACAATGTCGTGCCACGAAACAGACTCCCCAAAAATGCCAGTGAGACGATCAGAGATTTGGGAAAACAAGCTAGAGATACACAGGACACCACTCGTGTGCAAAGAGAACTTATATAGTTTGGCGTATCGCAACTGTATGCCCTGTGAAAATTTATTCATAAACCTTGAAAATGCCACATAAACCACACACGCTACACCACCACAGTTTCGGCTAGCCGCCCTTGGTCCTACCAGCGTGTCTTGTGTTGCCTGCTTGTTTGGCGTTCGGCACACACGTGTTCACGCGTATTCCCTTGGTATTCAGATGCGTGCCTGTTTTTCTGTAATTCCTCCAACATGACTGGCAGGTACGACAACCATGCTGATTTTGCACCGGCGAAATTGGCCTGTCTGACCGTTTTTTTGCAACACCACTGCACGTATATATACTCTGTGCACGTGCCATTTCACACGCCGTACAAGTTATGCCATAACAAGAGCGATCTGGCAAGGTCGACGTCAAACTCCGATTGTCCCTCCCAGTCGTACAGAGGTATGGGCCCAAGGTATACCTCATAATCCATGTACGGAACCTCTCTGAGCACTCCGTTCTGCCGCAGAAAAGTGTGCATGTTATTGGTGGAGAATGTGACACCCGTGTTTTGAATCTGTTTTGTGCTTTTATGGGGATGTGGGGATTTTCGCTGCCGTTGTGTCTGCTATTTCGAGAGACTGTATACACTGACTGCAGTGAGCCTATATAAGTACAACACACAGACCATAAATATGAATCAGCACCATGTCTTTATATACGCAGCATCCCCGGCTCTGTCCCACAGCGGGCTGTCCGTCCTGCCTGGACGACGAGGTAAGGTCGAACAATGACTATGAAACCGAGGTGTACAACATGGATATTGCCAGAACAATGATGACAGAAGGCATTACCGGGTTTCAAAGCCCGGCGAAGGAGTCGAGGTCGCTGGACTGCAAAAACCCCATGCACTATCTATGCAATGGCTGCTTGATAAGCTGGTTACAACACAACACCAGGAAAAAGTTGCAAAATTTCCGCAACCATTGCATACAGTGCAACGAGGCGCACCCTAAAACTCGCAACAAAGGTATGGCAGGGCCCGTGGGTGGCAAGAATGCCACAGAGGTGGAGCTACAGAAACAAAGAGCAGAGGACATGGAGCCCTGGTTCACAGTATGGGAGGCTACAATGAAGTCATACAGTACTGATATCAAAAGCGCAGGATGTGTCACCCTCAGTGACGTCATCGATATTATGAAGAGCCGTTCTGCGATCAATAAAACCAAAGTGGCGCCATCGAAATTTGTTCTGCACAGGTCTGACAAAGGCAAGGTACACAACGGTTTGTTTGTAAAAGGCCAAAATACAGTGAACATTGGAGAAATTTGCGCAGTGTTGTGTAGCAACCAGAAACGAAAATATAAAAAACCAAAGAAACGACAATCTTACGTCATACCGGCTGTGTCTGCAGAGCGCCGCAGGTATTACCTGCTTTTTTCAATCAATGAAGAGGCATCGATCATCGGGGCGGCTGCCAATGGCCATTTCTATGACACAGATCCCATCAGCAATGCCATATATAAACAACTACCCATCGTTATCGATGGCAAATTTCTGATGCTCACGGTGCTGGTTGCCACGAGTCAAATAAAGGCTAACTGCGAGGTAGTCATGGACTATGGCAGCGGCTTCGGCAAAGACATCGCCGAGCCTATGGATCTGAATTCACAGGACGATGACGATGACGATGAGGAGGAGGAGGAGGATGAGGAGGACGAGGAGGATGAGGAGGACGAGGACGAGGACGACGAATAGTGACATTTACTACCAAGAAATACAAAATCGAGCTGCATGCAGTGCTTGTGCCTTTTGTTCATAAACTTACACACACTCTGCGATTTTGAGCACTCGTGTCACCAGTTTGCGCCCGTATCCACCCTTGGTGCACATGGTCTTGAGGTCCTTCTTGGAGTGAGGGCCGCGCTGGTCGTAGATTCTCCATTTGCCCTTGCTTTTGCCAACGTCGACAAAAAACGCATGCTTGCCTACGTGCACAATGTAGCACGAGTTGGCCAAGACGCGGGTCCTCAGCCACATGGAAAGGTTGGTTTTGCGGGCGTCGACCGGCTTGGGCACTTCCTCAAATTCACAACCTTTGTAGTGCCGCAACAAACACACCGTGTGTTCAAACGAGATGCCGCCCTGTTTCTTCGGAAGCGCATTGCGCCACTTGCTGGAGTCCATTGCGCAGATGCGCTTCACCTCGGCAAAAAATGCATGCAGCTGTGTCAGGTTGGCAGGCATTTCGAGCTTTGCCGCATAAATCACCGCGAGCAGCCCACAAAAGCCGTACTTGGACAGCGCCTTGGGGCACTTGGCTAGACTCCGACGTGCCATGCCTAACCGCGTGTGTCGATGCTCACTAGACGCCAAAAATGCCACACTTTATACAAAAGGGGCGTCTTTTGTGCCCGTAATAGACACAGCCAAAACGCACCGCCAAAGAGTGACCAGTTTTTACGCGCATAGACATTTTTGGTATTGTAACACAATCGGGCTTTATATATTTGCTTCATAAACTCGCACTGTGTTGCAATCTCTGTTTCCTAGGTAGTCATGCACGCCTGTACGAGAGTGCTGATTGGCTGATTTCCACGCACTTTGCAATGAGGCTATACCACATGTGCTGTGCTAGTTTTGCATGTCGAAAGTGAGTTGTCGCCACGTCCTGCCCGTCTAGATATCGCGGATTGCCTTGGCTGTGACTCCGTATTTTTCGGCGAGTATACCAGCGGTGGTGGGCTTTTTATAAAGTCGAAGTTGGAAAATGTCGAGGACATTATTATTCGTCAGCTTTGAGGGCTTATATACATATGCAAAGCTGTAATCGCCATTGAACTTTTCGGTGCACGCGCTCAGATTGCACTCAGAGCAGAAGATCTCAAACTCACAGAAATCACAGTGGAACGGGTCGTTCGATACAGATGCGGTGTATGCGTCATCCTCCGTGTCAGACCCGAGCGAGGACACGTCACCACACACGCCGTGCTGCATGTCGTAATCCATGTTTTGTGATGCCGTGCCGAATTACTACCTTGTATGATAAATGTTTGTACACAGCGACGCGTAGCAGCAAGTGTTATTTTTGGGAGTATACTGTTTGCAAAATGTGCGTCTGCCAGACAGCTGTGGGCCAATGCACTCACGTTTGGACTGCAGAAAAATGCATGCATTCTACGCCAAAAACGTCTCTACACGCAAAAAGGTGTTCTTCTTGGCGTCTTGCAGTGTGTATTCTTGGGTTGTCGAATTGTGGGCTTCATTCGTACTCACCACAAGTGAAACACCGTTTGCTGGCACGCTGGTGTCAAGTAAATTTTTCCTGCTACTGTATTGATGAGAAATGAGCTTGTCTCCTTGCGCATGAGCTTGCGGCATACCAAAGTGGCACGTCGAAAACACCGGCCAAACACGCCATTATGCCACAAACGGCGTGGGTGCGTGGGACAGCAGCGTGGCGTGAGTGGGGGATATGTGCAGGTTTGCAGCGTTTTGGCAGCGTTTTTGCGCCGTTTCGCTCGCACACGGGAATGGCATGTTGAGGCAGGTGAGAAAACAGCATGACAACATGTGTTGGTGCGACAAGAGCTCGCGTGGTATATAAATGAGAATATACAGGGGGTGTACAGTTGAAATGCTTTCAGCGGCAGAGGACACAGCGACGAGACATGTTGATGTGCACGCGAATGTGGACGTTTCCACGCCAAACAACAGTATTGCGAAACCACAAAACGACAGCGTGGTGCAGGGGAGCGGGGGGTCTATGGCGGCTCCGTCTGCGTCCCTTGACATGCTGAAAAACGCAGTGCAGACGTCGGATCCCGACGCCCTAACAAAACTCCTCGAACACATTGAGAGTCTGAAGCACTCGAATGCCGAAATGTCAGAGACACTGGAGGGGATCCAGAAGAAAAACATGGAAAAGTACCATGTCGAGGTGCAGGAGAAAATCCAGCCGTGGGTGACCTCCCTGAACATCCCTGACGATCAAAAGGCGTCTTTTTTGCAGGGGATCCAGCTGGCGTGCGAGCAGGGCATGAAAAAGCGCGGCATGCTGGATTTCCAGAGCAACCCTGCCTTTAGCATCGCGTGTGCTGCCGCCGAGGCGCACGGCACGGCCATCCAGTCGGCCGAGGCCTTCCGCGTACAGCTGCTGGAGGCCAACAACAAGGTCGAGCGCATCAAAGAGGAGGAATCTACCAACTACAACAACAACCGCAACCGCCAGCACGCCATCCTCTCCTCGGCCCTCACCGACGATTCCCATGCCCAAAACGAGTCGTCCAAGAAGCGCAAGAGCGACGAAATGTACAACACCCCAAACGCCGCCATGGACCCTGCCGACCAGCCTGCCACCACATGTTGGACCACTGTGTTTAACAAGATGTTGCCAGGTGCAGACACGCACAAGGCCACGGCCGGCGGCTCGGGCCACACCGGTTACGCTTACCGCCCCTAAAAAACAGGCCGCGTATACCCCGTCGCGAGCGGACTACTTTGAAAATACCAGAAAAATCGAAAATACACACATCAGACACCTTGAAGACACTCTTGAAAATTTTTAATGAAACCCAGTTTTTCGTGTTTTTTGTCGCTTGTCAACCCACTCATTATTCGAACTTGGTTGCATTATCAAGGTATAACTAAAATATCAACAACACACACGCACACACAACACCTGACATATGGACTGGCACGTATGCAAGCATAGGCTTTTAGTATATAAGTGGGCATTGACCTGGCACTGGTGATACAATCATGACAATTGGCATGTCGAGCTTCAGGGTACCATGTATTTTGCTGCTGTGTTTGTCGCATGTGTTGGCACAGGATATTGCGAAGCCGGCGTCGGGCAAACTGGTCCAGCCCGCAAGTGACCTGGCAGGCGACGTTGCAACATCGAATCATCTTTTCAAAGATAATAAAGGCAATCACAAGGCCAACCTTGTCGATGCAAGGAACGCGACAGGCATGACCATCGAACCCGTAAAGGACGGCAGCGTGCCTAAAGACATGAAAAACCACAACAACACTTCGAACTTCCTGGTGACACAGGTGGCGGCGTTTATGCAAAAGGTGTTTGGCAATATCACGCGACACTCGTCTCGTGAACCCCAGCGCCAGTACAAGGCCGAGAAGAACGCCACTGTCGCGGAGCCCGCGGGGCACAACACCACAGGCACACGCAGTATGCATCCCCATCTCTTACACAGATTCACTCCAAAGCCCGCCGACCTGGGCGGAATACAACTTCCGCAGCGGCGCAACAACAAGCCTTACCGACGCCTGAATGTGCTACCGCGTGTCAAGAAAGCGCGTGTGGTGCCAGACGAGGCGTAATACGAGTGTGTTTCATGCAATAATAAATGTTTAGCGTCATTTGGAGGCTTGTTTAGTATGCACGTTGTCAATGTTTAAAAGTGGGTAGCCAACATGTTATTTTTGCTTGCGTGGAGCGTGTTAGTAGTCGGTGTTGCACATGTGCGCGCTCCTGTCCAGGTGCGCCATGCAGCAGCAGGGTGTGCGCTGCGGTTTCCACGGTCCAGGGAGAGGTTCCCGAAATAGAAAAATTCAGACGGATTGCCTTGAAACACGCGGGCATTGGCGCATGAAATATCCCAAAGAACGAGGCACGTGAAATGGCGTTGGTGGCGAATGCCGGCGACGCGGGCACGTGGCATCCCCCCGAAATCCTCATGGCAATCTTTGAGGCCGAGGTCGCAGGAGCAGAGTGTCTGTTTGACACAAAAAAGTGCGCTCTGGTGTGCAAGCAGTGGAACATGCAGTATGGCATCTGGTGGGCAGAGTACCTCCAAGGCGCGCACTTATTCTGCGCTGGTAGTCTACAAGACGCGGTGGACAAGCTCGACCTTGCAGGACTGACTGCGGGCATGCAAAAGTACCGTCTGGTGGGGGGGGTACAGAGCCGTGGATGCCAGATATTGCTGCATATATTGACAAAGTTTCAGCAACCTCGGATGCGAGTGCAAGTCGGAGTGCCGGGACTGCGTGCGGTGCACACGGCGCTCAAGAACCACCCTTACAACAGCGATGTGTGTTTTTACGGTATGGGAGCCATGTACCAGATGTGTCCAGAGAACGAGGTGAGCAACGTGGTGGCCGTGCATGAGTCGGAAATGCAACGCACAATCGTGGAAATCATGTCGATCCCGAGACAGCAGATGAACGTGCTTGTAAACGGGGCGCGGTTCCTTTTCCACTGGAACCCCCACGCGCAGGCCAATGTTGACAAACTGCAAATTCTGTTCAGCGTAATGAAGGATTTGGTATATTCGGAGCGAGTACAGTGGTGTTGTCTAGTCAGCATCCACAACACACTGCACGAGGCTAATTGTAATGGAGTTGCTGTGGTCCTGGACGAGACTGATTTTGCCGCTGTCACGCGCACCCTGCATAATCACGTATATGCCCAGACCATCATGCACTTTGCGTGTCTCGTCATGATCGAATTGTTGTCGTGTGTCGGGGCGAAGGGCATTCTGCTGTCACTACAGGCAGACGTGCTGCTGGCGCAGGTGGAGGACTTATATGCAAACAGACCCGACCACGTGGCGCACCACGCGCACCACTGCCGCCAGCTGTTGACTGCCTCTGATGAGGTATAGGCGGTCTAGTGGTGCATTCTTCTGTGCATGAGACAACATGCCTTATCTGCACACTGTATGTGCGCGGATCGTGAGTGCATACAAAGTAGATGATGAGCGAGCTGGTGCTTCGTCTACTGCAGCTAGCAACGGCGAAAAACCACATGCAGATGCTCAGATTTTGATAGTTTTTTATAAATACGCCATTAAAAAAAAGTTCAAATCACACTCGTGGACTCGGCTGGCGATGACATCTTGCTATGTATACTCTGTTTGCAGAAAAAAAACTTGTGTTTATAGAAACCGCGAAAACCGTCGCGAATCTGCTTTATATACGTGTATTTGACCACAGTGGGTTTCGAACACATACTGCTTTCACGCCCCACGGAGACGACGCAATGTGACAGCCCGTGTCAAAGGCTCAGGCTGCCTCCTCGTGGTCCCTGCAAGCGTTCTCACGATGTTGGGTATATTGCAGGCGACACACTTTGGGGGCAAGACAACCAGCATTGTGAAACCTGACTGCATCGCAGTACGAAACAGAGACATCTCGGAAAAGTCCAGAATTAACACAAAGTTTGCCGCAGGAGGAGTACTTTATTTGAAAACGAATGCGGAAAAACACAAAAGATGGCTATGCGGCCTTGGCAACTACACCACTGGTATATGTTTGGATGGCCGGAGCCGCCGAGGCAGCCAGCTGCTTGCCGTTGCGAACTGCGGCCACTCCCGCATAGTCGTTGCCATGGTGACCTGAGCCTGCCATGTAGATGGCAGCAGTGTTTTCGTATGTTGCTGTGGACGTGCCCTGGTACATGAGTCGACAGCTTGTGGACTCGTTGTTGGTGCAGGCAAGGGTGGCGTCCTTGACGATTTGGTGGTTGTTGCAGAGTTCGAGGTCGGTGTACATGGCCGAGAGCTTGGTTTTGAGCTCGTTGCGCGGCACGTCGCCGTCGACCCGTGTCATAATCTTGTCGATGAACCGGGCCACGTCGGAAATGAACATGTCAGCGGTAGCGAGTGCGGTGGTGGCGTTGCTCATGTTGGAAAAGTCGCAGAGGAGCATGGGCGAGGGCAGCCATGCGAGGTTCTCGTCCAGCCCGACGGGGACAATGGAGCTGCCGTCGTATTCGGTGTTGTAATTGTTGGAGGAGTCGATAAAGGCGCGCTTGCTGTCCGGGCTGTTCATGTCTACAATGGTCATGTCTTTGCCACCGACGTATCCGTCGTAAGCCACGTCCCAGACACGGTGTAGGTTGCGCTCGTTGAAGACGATAGCTCGCTCGTGGTATTTGTATGTCATTCCCCACACGCCATGCTGCCCGTCGTCAAACACGCTCATCTCGGTCTGTCCCCACAGCGTGGCGCCAAGATGGTCGATGCCGCCACGACCAATGATCACACCAAGCATGTAGTGTTCGATGTTGGGGCGAATGAGCAGGAGGGCCTTGGGGTCGCCTTTGTCGCTCTTCTGCACCTTCTCCTTGATGGTTTCGACATAGTTGAGCGTGGCAAAGTTGTCGGCCATTTCGTCGTAGAGCTGCACGGCCTGCAGCCTGTCGGTTTTCACGAGATAGAACTCGGCAACACGCACGCGGCGGCGCATGATGTCGCGGGGCGCCGAGCCCTCGTCCAGCGAAAACGCCTTGCTCTTGATAATTTTGAGGCCGCGGTACATGGGCAAGTCGGGCCCCTGTTTGAGGAGTTTCTGGCCCTCCACGCCCTGTGTGTAATAGGAGGTGCGCTCCTGTGTCATTGTCAGTTGGTATGTTAATTTGCCGCTGCACAGCATGAAATCAGGGTCCTCGCCGCCCCAGTTTTTGATGAGCGACCGTGTGTCCTCTATGATAATGTCTAGCGAGTTCATGTTCTTCTGCACAAATCCAAACATGTCAATGTAATCACGGATGGATTTTGTCAGGTAATCTTCCAGATAGTATCGCTCGCGCACTTGTGTCAGGTAACTGGGAGCATTAATGAGCGCCATATGTACGTCAAGGTCGTTTGTGTTTTGGATGCTGCCCACCACCTGTGTGACCTGGTTGTGGAAATTGGTCATGCCCTCATCGCTCATCATGAAGTTGTGTTCCATGGTGATTGCCAGGCCCTGGCGCACGGTGTATCCCGAGAAGCTTTGTTTGCGCTGCGTTAGGGTACGTGCAGCAGCTTCGTAAGGCACGCGCGATGCCAGGCCCTGGTCAAAGGTCCACACGTTCCACTCGATCTTGCGGTCGGGGTAATCCATGTACATGTATGGCAGGATAATTGTCGTAAACGGCGAATTTGTGGCGTCTGTGATGAGCCCGTCGACGCGGTCGGTGATCCATTGATTGGGGCCCTGCATCAACACACGCGCGCGTTAGAAACTTTCGCGTTTTTTGTCAGTTGTCACACCAATCATTATTCGAATGTGCACCCCCAGAAACACGTCAGAGAAGCCCCCACAAACACACCAGAGAAGCCCCCACAAACACACCAGAGAAGCCCCCACAAACACGCCAGATAAGCCCCCAAAGACACGCCAGATAAGCCCCCAGAGACACACCAGAGAAGCCCCCAGAGACACACCAGAGAAGCCCCCAAAGACACGCCAGATAAGCCCCCAGAGACACACCAGAGAAGCCCCCACAAACACACCAGAGAAGCCCCCACAAACACGCCACAGAATAGCACCTTGAGCACATCGGGCAGGTGCACTCGTCCGATTTTCCGGTGGCGAGTGGTGTCGGGCTGTACGTTGTAGCCGTCGGGCCCAAACACATTGACCCAGTCCGCGGTACTTGGACTCGTGGTATCTGTGCGGGCTATCATGGACATTGGATGCGCATTGGGCGCTGTGGCCAAGTGGTCGATACTCGGGTTTTGCGATGTCATGTTGATACAACGCCGTACCACGCTGTGCCTGTGAATGCGTAAAACTTATATATGTTTGCAGCGACTTCATCGATACTATTCCGCAGCAGCCGCGCCATCACAACACACACGGAAGAGACTCTTTGTTCCGAAAATTGGCATTTTATTCACAGTTCTTTGCCGTTTTGCGTTGCGCGCCTACACCCTCCACCTCTCGCACACCCCTATATTCTCACACATAGCACACAATCGTGCTCACGTCATGCCATATGCATTCTGTTGCCCTGTACTCCAGGATATCCCTCACCCAATCCCCTCTGCTCTCCTCACGTGCATTCTCGGTGGACTGCAAAGAATACATACAAAAACATCTCCACTCTCAGCACTTCTCACACCGCAGTCACTGCTCCTTCCGCTACGTGCAGCCCTTGCATCAGGCGACTGTAGTAGCGCTTGATGTTACGCTGGCGAAATTTTTTTGGAAAGCGGTGGCTGATGCTGTGGTAGAAAACATACGAAATCACGCTCTGCTTGAGGTGCGAGCGGCACGTAATGGCACGCCCTGGCAGCACTGCCGTGTGTGTGCTTGCGGACGCCGTGGTGTGCTGTATCTGCTGGTAAATGTACTTCCAGTCTTTGAGGAAAAACGTGTCATACGACTTCATCTTGCTGCTCGCAGGTGATATTGGCGGGGCATGTGGCGCATTGGTGTTCTGAATATTGTCGGGCAACACGAGAGTTTTGTGCGCACACGCCGCACACTCGTGACAGAAGCCCCCTGAACCCAGCACGATACTCTTCTGCATACTCATGAAATCGCCCTCGAATGCCCACGTGTCGTGGTACAGCTTTCCGATTTTGCCGCGCAGGGCCTTGCGGAGGTCCTGGGTTTGGCGGTTCTGTGTCATGATGAGCGGAAAGCCGCTGACGTGCCAACGCACAATACTGACAATCTGAAAGTGGCAAAACATTCGCGAAAACATGCGGACATTACATCGGTGTCGGGCAAATAGGCTCTTGAAAAAAAAGATGATGGCCTCAAGCAGAACGAAATCAGGGGATCGCATGGGATGGTACACCTTGTCGCCGTGCTCGCCCACCACAACTTGGCTGGTGGCACACAGCACGTATTTCAGCAACGAGAGCTTGTCAGTCCTCGCACAGCTGTCGTGCAGGAACGCGTTGCTGCGATGCATAAATAACGAGGGCGTCTCCACTATGCGGCAAGTCTCGTGCTGCCACACCGCCTTTTTCCACGACGGCAGGCAGATAAAACAGACCAGCAGGAATTTGTCCACAAAGCCCTGCCGGAGCAGCCGGCACTGCTCGTTGTACAGCAGGCTCGATTTGTCGACATCGCACTTGTCCAGCATGTCTACAAACCCCCGGCAAAACGTCATTTTGCGCGTCCCAACGTCGGTAATCAGGATCGGCCGAATGCAACACAAGCAGTGTCCAACGTCGGCCTGCGTGTTTGCAGTCAGCTGCATGTGCTGCATTTCAGTGCTCCACAGCTGGCGGGCATGCCCTGTCGCGTTGCCATCGCCCCCGTCCCCGCCGTCCATCCCGCCACTACGTCTGTGGTCAGACGCCAAGATAATCGACTTTCTCATTGATATTCGTGTCACGTTCTCTGGAGCAAGTGTTGATTTTCTTTTTTGTTTCGTGTTGTTCTTTTATTACAAAGACAAGTTACAAAGGTGGCCACATGACACCAAAAATAGCCCGTGTGTGTGTTTTTCAAACGCGTTTTGTTCCACCCCTTGTCTTGCCATGGTGTTTAGGGTTTAGGGTTTCTGTCTACACAAGGACAATATCAACCAGAACCTCAATGTCCCTGTGTATGTTCTCAAGATCAATCGCGGTATGCTCACCAATATTATCACTGAAACAGTGGTCCGCCGCGCCGCTGTCACATGCAAAAGGCATCTTGATGCAAAATGGTACGCCGTGACACAGCTGCTGATATATCAAACCGAGAGATCTAAGACAGCAGAAATAGCCTGCACCAGCGCACGCGATTATTCTACACACTGGGAGTGTCAGAAATGAACTGGAATCGCCATTCCTACGCGTAAAAAAGCACAGAGAGTGGGTGGTCTAATCTTGCACATATGCTCATGGTGACGTCCCCACGTGATGCCCGGTGTTGAGCAACGGTAGTAGGTGCACTCCGGGAAGCACTTGCAGTGTGTTCACGTGCAATATTTAGGCAATTGTTGCGACAGGTCGACCTAAAGAGTCCAACGAAAGAGACCGTCCCAGACCGTGTTACGGGCAATAAAACGTGGTGTGTTGCATGCATTACGAGAAGCGGGGGGGCCACCTGCGTAGCGGTGCAATATACAGGCTCGGGTGCACTCTGAAATGGTCAGTCACTGCTTGTGTCTTTCTTTGAAGTTCTGGGCTGTACCGACGACTGTGTCCATCATATGCAATCTGTGTCAGGAGCGCCTTGCCTGGGTGATCGAAACTGATCACAGAAAGGTCCACGTGTTGACTCGCAGCAGCGATGCTGTGCATGATTGACAACAGACGGTCTAAACACCAATGATTCCCGCGCATGCGGTGACACTTGCATAAGATGTCAAGCAGACACAAAAAGACGGCACACTGTCCCGCCACCACATCATGGATGTTAGCTACGATTCTGCAAATTGCCGGAACACTGCAAATTTCCTGCAACAGCAGCAAAAACTGCAAAGTCATCTGGCATGGCTTTCTCTGCCCCCTGCAAATCGCATGATTCAAATGGTCAAAACACGACATGAAATCCACCAGGACGTTTGACTTTGCTATGGCCATGGCGTTGTTTGTATCAGAGTGGCACATGGTGAGCAGCATTGTGGCCACTGTCTTGTGAACCGACACGGGTGTGATCTGATACCGCAGGAGAAGTCCACTTATGACAAGCCGGTCTTCACACATGTACTGTTGGCACATAATCTCGCCTCTGTCGTCCAAAACCAGCCTGTTTGCCATCAGATAGGTCAGTTGTTTTATACGCTGCGAGTTGCACGGGTGTCGGGGTTTTCTCAAGGCATCGTGCAGGGCGTCAATGATGAAATCTACGCCACCGTACCTCACAGCATGAGTGACAAAGTCCACTCTGGCAGAACCTTGCATGTTGTGAAACAGGTGCTGCCAAAACGACCAGACGACGGCATTGATTGCAACATGTAGCCCATACGTCTGCACAAATGCGATTGCGCTGCGAAAGAGGATTAAAATGCCGTTATTTGCAATAAATTCAGAGGCAAATGCAGGCATCAGGGGGGCAGCTTCCTGTTCATGATTGGCCGACCCGTCCAACATGGAATTTTCCTTCTCGAATGTGCCAGCAAACACGAATTGCATCAAGTCAAGACCCCACACATACACGTGGTATCGGTGGCCGTGATTCTCAATCGCCCGTATCACCACCCTTATCATACGTACGCGCTGTGCATGCTCCGTTATCCGAAAGACAGCGTGTGCGCGGTCCGATAACAGTTTGCTGACAGGTAGGTGTCCATCGTCGTTTTGCCGTAGATAACCAAATAGCATTCCAAAATCGTAGTCGGGTCTGTCATAACAGTCCGTGTTTTCGGTGCGCACTTCGTCGTGTAATAGCATCAGCAGTGCTGCTCCGAGAACCTGTATGTCCCCGTTGTCAGGGTGGTCCTCCATGCCTTGCAAGACTTGTCCAACAACACCCTCTTCCACCATTGCATTCAGACAGGGCCCGTCGTATGTTGGCAGATCCGTGGCAATGTGATCCAACAGACATGAGAGCATGTGTCGCAGATGAAGACACGGTAGTGCCTGAGGCATCGATTTATACATCTCAAGCTGCTGCATCACGAATTGCGCCAGTTCTTCCCACTGCTCTTGCTCGAAAAAAAGGCTGATCTGTAAGTATATCTCCGACTGCTGTTCATCCTTGCATGCCAGTCGTCTCCTTGGTGCCACGTTCATGTGTTGCATTTTTACACAACCACTTTCAACAATCGAAACCGCTGCACTAATATACTGCGAAATGGTGTTCTAACCCTTAATGATCTGCATCGCGCTAATACTGTGAATTTTGCAAATTGATAGTCCATTTTCCCCGGATCGTGGTGTTGCTATTTTGGGCAAAATAGATCCAGGAACGAGGGAAACTACTATAACATACTGGAAAATTGCTGCCATAAAATTAAACATGTCGTATTTGACAGACACACCTTTGCTTGGCAATAAGATTTTCGTTCCGGGACGCTTCTCGCACAAAGAGGTTGATGATCCAGAAGATGAATATTTCATACTGGTCGACATTAGCGATGCGGGCGATGGCGTCTACTACTCCGTCGTTCGCCTGGTGGGTGGAAAATATGGTCGACCTTCCACGGACGACGATGCCATCTTGCAGTTGGATCTAGATGAATTTCGATTTTTCCGGGGACATTACATGCGCCACTAGTAATTTTGCCTCAACATTGACGTGTTTGTCCTAATAAACAAAAACACTGTAGTAATATAGTGCAAAATGGCGTGCTAAACCTAAATGATTTACATGACCCTAATAAAGTGAATTTTGCAAACCGATGGTGTATTCTTGTTTCCCATGCATGTTGCAATGTGTGTGCATATGGGTCTGTTTTGGGCAGTTCTCCTGGTTTCACAGACAGCCCGAAAATCTGCAAAGACACGAGACAGGTACGGAAAAAGTGTGTTGCTTTCTAATTTTTATGTATCAAAACACACAAGCGAAGATGCTGGAAACGCTTTGCGATCGCTTAGCATCAGATTGACATTATTATTTTGGTCAGTGAGACATGTAATCTTGATGGCATATAAAGCGCATGTCTCGGACATTTTTTGTCAATCCGCGGAAAATATATCGCAACGTATACTTTTTAACTATATAAATACTTGAAAGTCGGACGATGTCAAGACCGAGTTATGCCTTTTGAAGCACTTTCAAAAATGAACTCAGTCCAGAGAAGATGGTTAATATCCAAGTTTGTTTCTATGTTGAAAATTTTTGTTAACAGATATGGAACGAATCCAGATAAGAATATACATGCATATCACTATATTGATGAAATTAACAGAATTATTCAGGCACAAGATATTACAATCAGAGGCTGCTCATTGCCTGGGGTGGAAGAAATACCAATGTACCCCTACACTCCAGAATATTCAACACCCGATTACGAGTCTGCTCACGTCGAAAATTTTTCTTTTTTGTATTGTTTTTTTAAAGAAGGTGCAACGGACAGATACAACATTGAAACAGCACATGAAGTGCTTCATGATCTTTATAGCATTATTAAAACACAGGAAAGAACATTAGGTTGGTCAAACTAGCTTTTTCGGGCATCTTTTTTTTCGGCACGTAATTTTAGCGACAGGCACGTGCCGAAAAAAAAGATGCCCGAAATAGCCAAAAATGCCTATAAAGGAGGGCATTTTCCACTCTGTGTGCCAAAACTGAGGGGTGGCACAATGGACCCTTGGTTGTTGCTATTTCTTTTTGTCATGTTCATGGTGCCAGAAATGACGTTTTTTAGAATGGACCCGGGCTTGGTGATAATGCTTTGGGGCATCTTCATGGTGACTGTCAGTGCGTGGGCGGGTGTGTATTGGATTGTCTGCTCTTGGATGTACAAAAAGGCCAATGCCGAACCAAATGACAATGATGACAATCTAATGTGGGGACCTCTGCCGGTGACGATGAATGACATACACGAACCTACGCAGTGGGATATGGATATACTGGACATGAACCTGTTTGCCCTTGACAATGGCTTCGATTATGATTCAGACGCCTGCTCGGTTGCGAGAACCGTGCGCGAGGATTTTTGGTGACATCACACCGTGTAGATGTTGTTTGTTTTGGAATAAATTGGCGGTGAAAGGATGATTGTGTTTGTTTGTACTTTTTGACGGAAGACAGTGTGATGCACTGGGCATGTGAAAATGATGTTTTTTGGCGGTGTGTGTATATATGTGAGCAATGTTTGCCATCATCACAATCTGGCATCCAGCAATGGCGCGGGTATATGGAATTGGCATCGTGTGTGGATTTGTGAGCTGCATTGTGGCAGCATCGTGTGCGAAGCGGTGCCCCGACATATCACTGTTTACAGGGGCCGGACTTGCTGCTACACTAGAGATGAACTGCAGCAAATATCTACACGAGCTTGGGGTTGCAGAAATGTACATGCCCATGCACAGCGACCTCGAAAGCTGGCCACTGTGCTCAGATCTCAGAGTAGCGGCTGACAACGACGCCGTGCAACAGTGCATGTGTCCGCCCGGCTTTACCGACGCCGTTTACGGCGACAGCACACTCGGCCTGGGAAAGTTGCAGGGCCTGAAAAACATCGACATTGCGCGCATTTCATGCAAGCAGGCATGCCCGGCCCCGTATCAGAGCATCGCAAGACTTGCAGACACGGCAGCGTGTGCGTGTTGGAGTCGGCGCGGCTGTGTCTTTGAAGAGAGAAGCCTTTTGCAACTGGCAGAGTCCAGGCAGGTGCAGCAGGCGGTCTTGATGCTTGCCGACAATCTAGTATCCGACTCGTTTATTGTGTTTTGCAGACAGCCACAGTGCGCGCAACGGGTGTCGCCACAGGATCTTATGGTGTGCGCCACACAGGGTATAGAGTACACATATTGCGATGAATGTCCTGCCGAGTGTCTCAAGTCACACCGGTCCTGCTCTATTCATCCTACCACGCGGTTTTGCTCTGTCATGTGCGACAGCGGATATGTTCGCACAGCCAGCCCACACAATGCCACTTACGATTGTGCTCTGAAGCAGACGTGTCCTGCACACCAATACCACAATGATTCTGTGGACATACATGGCAACATTCTGCTACAGCAATGTGCTCCGTGTCCTGCCGGACATGACAATGCCAATTCTTACGGCGAGGTATTGTCTTTTCACAGTTACAAACCAGAATGCCTCGTTGTAGTGTGTGTGTGTTTATTTTGCACAGAGAGCAAGAGAGAGAGAGACAGAGGGGGACACAGAGAAAGACAGAGAGAGAGAGAGAGAGATGGAGACACTGAGAGAGAGAGAGAGAGAGAGAGATGGAGACAGAGACAGAGAAAATAGAGAAAACGGGGAAACCAGAGGAGAAAGTCAACATGCATCTGCTGACCGTGTTTGAGTGCAAATTTTCGTGGTGTTGGACAGGGCTGTTTGGCGTGCGCAAAAGGCAAAACGACGACAGGGGCGGGCACCGCATGCGAGTACTGCCCAGTGGATTTTGTGATGAAACCTGGGGCGATACAGTGCGAGCAGTGCACGTCGCTCAGTCCCGAAAAAATGGTGAAAATTGGGGCCACAGAGTGTGGCGATGTGATATGTCGGCCTGACGCAACGCGTTGCCTGGAGCAGGCAGAGACCTCACAGGCTTCCGCATGCACGCGCGAAGGCTTTGGGTGGAGTTACACATTGCCAGGCATGTGCGACGTGTGCGGCCGCAATTTCTTCTCGACGCGAGTGGTGTCGAGTAATGGACTGGTGTCATTCAACCGCTGCGAAGAGTGCCCGCAGCAGTTCTACACCAGTGATATTGGCATGAGCGCGTGTCTACGATGTCCAGATTTCCATGTGCGTAAACCGGGCGACGCCGCATGCACATTGTGTGCCGCAGGTATCTTGTGTGTGAGGAGCCCACACGCTCTTTCTGTGGCATTTTTTCCTTGTGTTCATGCAAGCAGCATTGTACACGTTTGCATTGATTTTTGGTGTCTGGGCACATGTATGCGTGTGACACTGGGGTGGACGGCAAAAAGCACAGGCACGCAAGTGGACCCCACAGGTATGCAATGCGCACCATGCCCACAACACTCGATAAATCCAGGCGGGTGCCTGGCGTGCACCAATTGCAGCCTGCAGCATTACACAGATGCCGTAAATCACGCAGGACAGTGCCTTGCGTGCCCAGGTGGCACTATTCGCCAGCAGTCCTCAAACTATTCGAGATGCGAGCCGTGCCCACGTTTTTATTCGGTGTCACATGCTACACAACAGTGCCAACTGTGTGTTTTGCCCGCGAATCTGCGGTGCCCGGGCGAGGTCATTGGCTCCACCTACATTGACGACTGCTCTGTTGTCGACGGCAACACACAAACAGGGTGTATATGTGGGTGCCGGCAATGTGCACTGCATCCTTACAGTGGCGTGGTACCAAACTTTATTTTGCTGCCTGGATGCCGTCCTGGATGCTCCGAGGGGTACAAGCTGCGACACCACTCGGATGGCAGCATACTTTGTGTTCGAACTTACGTTGTCTTAAGAGAGCCAGAATTTGAACTTTTCAACAATGGATTTTACAAACTCAGCAACCTAGACTCAACAGATCTGACAGTAAGACTGTGCCACGATTTTTTTTCGCTCTCTCTGTCACAGCTTGAAGCATTCCTCCATCTCACGCCTTCACTGCCTACGCACGCAGACGCAGAGTTTATCCGCGTCCAAGACAGTATTATGGCGAGCTACATTACAGATCCACGCGAGCTTGCCAACATTGACGAATCGTGCTCGTTCCGGTGTTTAATCGGCTACATTGCCATGCCCTCCCTAGAGACGCGCACATTCGAGTGCGTTCCACAGGCGCGCACATCCACCCTCGCCACAATGGAGCCGTGTGCGACCGTATCACAGTCGTTTGCACTCTCTTCGTGTGCCACACAAAACTTCTAGTGGAAAAAATCAGTTTTCAACAGGGGCATTTTTTTATCTTTATTAAAACCAAAATGGCACATCACACGTGCACAGTTTTCTCCTGCAGAAGACACTCTTTTTTGGTGTTGCAGCACGCCAGCTCCCACTTCTTCCTTGCTAGTTTCTGAGACTCCTTCAGGGAAAGCTTGCTGGCATTGATCTTCTTGTTGTAAAAGGCCATCTTCTTGGGCTGGTACATGGGAGTGGTACCGGCAAAGAGCATGCTCTCGTGGAGCAGCACATGCTTCTTGTACAGGGCAGTGCAAACGTCAGCATTGAGTTTGCAAAGCCGCTGCTCGTCCCTTAGGCTGTTCTTGCGGCACGTCTGCACCTTTTTGGCGAGGTTCTCGAGCTTGGCCTCGGGCGTCGTCGTGGCATGAGGCATGTGGAAAACAGGTGCTTCAAAAATACATGAATGCCCGCGTTGACATGCTGTTTATGCCCCGGAAATAGCAGCCGCTCGCAGAAAAAAGCCGCCAAAAGTGGCGCGTGCGGCATTTTATGCACAGGCACGGCATGGCCACGGTGCTCGCGTTTTCGGGGCAAAAAACATGTGCATGTGTGCTGTTTGCGTGGCTGTTGGTAGTGCTGTCGATGGTGGCAGCGTGCACGGCGCAGGCGGGCGGCTATTTGCGGTGGGGGCCAGATGCGGGGCTGTGGGTGTTTGGCTTGCAGATCGACACGTGGGCGAAGTGGGCAGGCGTAATGTGTTTTGTGCTGGTGACACAGGGCCTGCAAGTGCTGTCGGATGAGATTATTTCGCCATTTATTCTCAACACCATCATGGACCACAAGGACCGCACCATATGGTTCTCGTATGCCGAGTCGCAGATGATATGCCAGTGCTATTATCTCTTCTCCGCCGTCGCCAAGCTGGTGCACGTGGCCATTGCCATATCGCAGGTCGATTTTATCGTCGCCGTAATCGCCACCGACATCATCGTGTCTTGTTACACTACACACATTTTCCTGCTGGCTAAAACACAGCATGTAGAGCTTGCGCATGCGCTCTTGCACTCAACGCAGCAAGCACCTGCCGACGAAGACATGTGCTCGCCAGAAGACGCCGCCACCGATGCACATTTTTAATGCATGTCTAATGAAAAGCGCAAGTCTCGTGTCATAAGTCGTGTCTTTTGTATTCGCGTTGTGGTCTGCTTGAAATTTTGCTCCAGGATAAATTTGTTCTTGGTCAAAATGATGATCGTACGCCCAAAATTAGGTGTAAATGTGGCGTACCACCGTTACTCACTAAATCATATCTTGTAATCAGACCGTTTTACAAAACGCGACATATCGGGCATTTTTTGGCTTAAAACGTGTCAAAACGTTTAAAAACGTGAAAATATATTTTAAAACGTGACAAACGTGCGAAAATACAGGTACCTGGATTTTTTTTGAAAAAGTCCAAATTTTGCTAATTGGTTCATTTAGGTCATACTTCATTGGTTTTTAGAGCGTTCTGGATCTAAATTCTAAAAAAAAAAAATGATGATTTTTCAGGGGTGTTGTGAGTTGCGACTAATTCCGTTACAATGGTATAAAAACTCACCGCGGCGATATCCACACATTTCTGTTCCTCCAAACAGCTTACGTGTTTAAGGTTTAGGAATCGAATGCAGGTACGCATTCCTCTTTCATCACACATGCATGTTCTCGACGCTGCTTGCTGCTTACAACAGTCACTACATCTGCTACGTGCATACATTAGACCACTTGCATGCATGCCTGTGGTATGCTAATGCTGGAATTGTACAGGTCAATGATGCAGCCTCGTATGTGTCATTTCCTCTGTTCCGGCGAGCCATGTTTCTGCGTTCATGCAAGGTATGTCTGGTATTGGGAGCATGCAAGTATACATGCATTTTACAACCCGCTGCATGCAAAACTGGGCTTGCTGCACGGAATGACATTTTCACCGTGCAAAAACAGCAAATGGCGGCGGCATGCACGCCGCAACCCCGCACGGAAGTGCTATTCGAGTACAGTGACGAGGCCCATTGTGGCGAGGTGTCGGAGGTTCACACCATGTCGGGACCCGGCGTGGAAACCACAGCCGAGCACGCGCGTTGTTTTGTGGGCGGCGGTAAGCATGCCGAGGTCGGCGCGGTGGATGTGGACACGTGGATGCAAATTGTGGCGCACGAAGAAGGCGTCAGAATGTGCACCCGCGAGTCGTATCTTGCGAAAATCGACAGGATCTGGAGAGCGTGTCCTGGCATCCCGTATGACAAAGTGAGTGCAACCTGCATATGCATGTATGTATGCGGTGTTTTATCAACATTTGTAAGCCCTAACAAGCGTTTTTTTGTGCAGATCGTCAAAATGACCTATGACAACGTACTTACCAATCCAATGTCTGCCTCGCCAAGTGATCACAACTTAACAACTTCGTGCAAGCATGCGAACCCTATGAGTCCGGGTGTTATTTCCGGCGTTTGGAGCGTGTCAACTCCACGGTCTTTCCGCAAGTGCATGATAGCCACGAATACTGCCAAAGCGACCACCTGCTCATCCTCATTGGAAGAAGCTGTTTTTATGGCCACGCGGAGCAAGAAGCCCAAGACGTGTGGCACCGGCAGCGACAAGCAAAGTGACACACAGAAGCATCAATCGAGTGGCCAAGGCGAGCATGCAGGCGGAAGGCAAGACCGTGATGCTAAAAATACAGGTGGTTCGAAAAGGAGCGGAAGTGTAGGTGGGGCTTGCAACAGTGCCGGCAACTCCGGGAATGGAGGCAATGACGATGATGAAGATGCCACTAGAAACAATATACCAAAACCTGGCAACAATAGCCACACGGTGTCATCCAAGAAGAAGCGAAGGCTAAAGGAAGAGCAAAATGAGAGAATGAAACTTCAAAAGGCGATCCTGGCATCCTTAATGGAACAAGACGAAGACAACGGCAGCAATGAAGCCAGCGTGCAGGAAGAGGTCAGTATGCAGGAAGAGGCCAGCGTGCAGGAAGAGGCCACCGTGCAGGAAGAGGCCACTGTCAAGCAAAAGGGCACCGTGCAAGAAGAGGCCACCGTGCAGGAAGAGACCAATACGCATGCAGAGGCCACTGTCAAGCAAAAGGGCATCGTGCAAGAAGAGACAAGTACGCATGCAGAGGCCGCAGTCAATCAAGACAATATTGCCAAGCAAGAGACCGCTGCGGAGGAAGAGGCCACAGTCAAGCAAAACGACATTGCCAAGCAAAAGGCAACTGCCGACAAAGACAACATTGCCAAGATAGTGGCCGCAGCAAGGGTAGATGCCATGGCATATGAAGACGACGCTTTTTTTTTTGGCAGTCGCGAATATCATGATGATTTCCCAGATGCGTATCAAGAGCCTTCTGCTGATGTCTCTCACATTCCCACTCCTGTGACTCCACGGACACCCCAGCGCTCATCTTCTATCAGCCCGGCACATGACGACAACATGAAACAAGATTCAGAGACATGGCAAACCGCGTTTGACGAATTTACACGACAACCATCGGAAGATTTGGAAACCGAAATGCAGGAAATAATCATGGAGGCTATGGCTCGTCGAGAGCACAATGGCGACGATGCACTGGTATATAATATTCTATAACTACATTATGTGCTCAACAAAGCGTTTCTTGGTGTGTTTGCGTGTGTGGTTTGCAAGTAACTGATGATACACGTCATGTGTTTTTTTGAGCAGAGCATCGTGTATCAAGATGACATAGCTGCTGGAGCCGCATCTAGATTTACAGAAATGAGGATTGCGGTATCAAACGGATGTGTTGCCGCTCCAGAATACATCGAAGCACCGCCATCGATTGCTGTCAACAACGTCTATTTGCCAGCAGCGCCCACCGCGATAATTGTGCCACTCTCTGTGCCGTTGGTAGCTGGCACATCAAACGTCGTGCCACCTGAAACGCAACGTCCTTCACTTGTAGCTTCGACTGGTGGTGTCGACAGCCTGCAGGTTCCGACAGCGGATGCCCACAACCTGAATGTTGCCAAACCCCAGGTGCTGGGTGCTGTGCATACATCTACTATTGCTCCAAGCGCGTCGGAATACATTACGCGCAAAGACCGCAACACCACCGCAGACACCAAGCAAATCACGTCTTCTAAGAAGAGTGCAGGCAGCAAATTGAAGCTCGACAAGACTAAAACTCAGGTTGCAAAAGAAAAAACAACCGACACAACACTGCAGTCCACGGTAGATGCGAAGGCGGGTGACACGATGCAGGTGTGTGTTTCGATGGTGGTGCTGTTGTTTTGACTTTTTTCATGCATGCATACTCTGACACAGTGTATTTGGTTGGAATAGGAGTCAGGCCGGGCGGACGCACCACATGCTAACACACGCAACAAAAACTCGAATGCCGCCGAGATATCCGAGGTCACATCCACAAACGAGCATAGTGCAAAGGCTGCTTCGGTCAAGACCACATCGGGCCAAAGTGCCACTTCTCTAACGGTACATCTTGAAACTAGCTTCTTGGGCCTTGTGCGAGCGTTGGCAGTTTTTTGTGTATTTTGACTCGTTTTTGGTGTATTGTGGACTACAGGAGTCTGTGCGTGCGGACTGTCTGGCATGTTGCGACATGCAAGCAAAAGGAAGCATGTGTGAGCCATGTGTCGAAGCTCGGCGTAATAGTGCTTGCAACGCAATAAACATGCCAAACGACAAGCATACCAGTGCCGTGGCTGTACTTGCAGTGGTTGTGGATGCCGATATCAGTGCCACAAAAACGGCAACGCGTGCTGGCAAAGAAGAAGATTTACAGACGTCTGCTGCTGCTGAGGTGTGTGTAAAATCTGCCGCACCTTTGCCGTTGTGTGTCACGACGAACTGACTCGTCTTTTTTGCCACGTGTGCAGAGCATGAAACGCAATTATCAGCATGATAAAATGAAGATTGCTATGCTGCGGATGCGGGAAAATCTGTTCAATGCACAAGTGTTGCAGGCGTCGACAATTGATAATGGTGCGCGCGAGGGGACAGTTTTGTTTTTCGACGAGGCGCAGCAGCTTTACGCGGTCTTCTGGCAAGAGGTAACTGGATCGCAGGATTTTTTGGAGTTTGTAAGTCTCGAAGTGTTGTTGGTTCAGTTGGTCGACTTGGGCATGAAGGGCATCGTGCGCACCTTGATACAGTTGCAAGAGAATGGAGTGAGCGGCACATCGATTGCCACCACTAGCAAAGCCTCAGAACTTAAAAAGCACACATCGTCGCCCGTGGCGCATCTTTCCACAACAAATGCTCCCCCACAACCTAACAAGCGTGTGAAAAGTACGCCACCAACTGTGCAGCCCAGTGGTTATAAGCGGCTCCCTGCTGCAGATGCTCGAATTGATCAAGACACTGTCGTCAAAAAATCAAGGACGACGCCCAAGATGGCGACTCTGTCTGTGGTGCCGTTTGTAGAAGACGGAAGCAACAAAAACACTACCAATGCAAAAGGCGCCGGCAATGCAAAAGGCGCCGGCAATGCAAAGGGCGCCGGTAGTGCAAAGGGCGCCGGCAGTGCAAAAGGCACCGGCAATGCAAAGGGCGCCGGCAATGCAAAGGGCGCCGGCAATGCAAAGGGCGCCGGCAATGCAAAGGGCGCCGGCAATGCAAAGGGCGCCGGCAATGTAAAGAGCACCGGCAATGTAAAGAGCACCGGCAATGTAAAGAGCACCGGCAATGGAACGAGTGCACGGTCTCTGGCAAGATATGCCAAGGCCTTAAAAAGCGCAACAGTGACCAGCACACCACGGCATGCATCATCGATTCTCAATCCTTCCAACACCCCCCAGCCTACTTGCACGGAGCAGCAAGACAACCACACGCTACAGTACTCGCTTGTGCCAGGTGCTATGCGAGTGATGCCACGCTACAGCGTGGCACACGACCGATACCCACTAGCTGCCTATAACGGGTTGTCGCCTGGTGGCTTATTCGAGTTCCACGTTGGGCCAAACCAATCGGCCTTTTTGACTCGCGCCGACGTAAGTGTGTGTTTGTGTGTTTGTTGTGTATGGATGTGCGCAGTGTGTGCGGTATCATGGTCACATTTGGCTGACTTTTCTTGCACGCCAGTTTCTGACAGCTGCGATGCCACCGGGCCCGACAGTGCGCACCACCGAGGGCGACACCCTGGCTTCGATCCGCCAGCGCGTATATCCGCATTTCCTCGACATGCATGTGGCTGAGTGGGAGCGCTTTTTTGTCTCTATCAACCAGCTGTGGATCATAACTCCAGGCTCCATCTTTCAGGGCGGCGTGCTTCTGCACATGCCCAATGTCGACTCATTCGGCGTTTTCTTCCATATTGCTGCGTCCACCGGTGCCAAAAAGTGAGCTGTCGGCGTTTTATCGCGATATCACGCGTGGTGATTGAACCGGTCGCGATTGAATAAAACTACTTTGAAACTATCTGTGTCATACAAACCCAAGATACTAGTCTTATGGCAAGTATTTGTGCACTCTGGACATATTAAGGCTTACTACAGGTAAATTCACTTCGACTCCAGGACGGACAAATGGGCATAAGGTAGAAATATAATCACCCAACACACTAGCCCTTTCTAGAGTTTCTACAGACTCACAAGTGGTCCAACACGGTAGGTCGACACAAAAATCTGTTTTGAACACATTGAATCCAGGTCTCTCTCCTATATAACAAGGTCGGAACACACTCAACAGAACCCAAGAGTCCATGGCAGACCTACATGCAGTGCTCGACCTGGTTTTACTGAACGACGTGTTGTCGCCAGAGTCACGCACATATTTCAAAAACCTCAACGAGACCTCAGTGCAAGCGCACACCATAGTGCATGAAGTGTTGCAAAACGATGATTGGACCAAGGCCTGTACCAACCGAGGGCAAGACTTTATTGCCAACATGCCGCACTATATACAGGCTGTCGACATGAATGTGTTTTTCGCTGGGATGCAAGAATTCAGAGGCATGCGCACTGTGCAGCGGGCGGCGCTGGCCGAGATCTTGCGTGTGAGCGACAATACACACAGGCCGCCGAACTTTCGATTTGTGTGGGAGTTTGCCTCGACACGCGGCATGCAGTGCATGCACAACATTGTTAGCGATTTCCAGCTAAGCACCGACATCAAAATGCACAGCGACTGCTGCGCTGTTTTGCGGACTTGTTTCCACCACACCGCCGAGTGTGTTGTGGTAGACTGTTTGTTGATATCGTTGCGGCTGTACACGGGGCAAGGAAACGCCATTTTCCAGCGGAACGCGCTCACTGCGTTGCACGCGTGTTGTGGTACACTGAACGAAAGACCGCGCATTTTGCGTTTTGCTGAGAAAATGTACAACACAGACCAACTGTGGATCAACATCGTTTACCAGACGCTCTTTTATTTTCCAGACCATGACGACATTAATGGTCTGGTATATGCCATTGCGAGTGACTTTTCCAAAGTGACTGCACAGTGGCCAAATTACATGCGCAACTTCATATCAGTGCTGAACGACGCCATTCGTGCTCTGGCACCGGGACAAGGTGTCTGGCATTTTCAGACGCTGCACGAACTGTGCCGGAAGCCAGGCGCGCGCGGAGCACATGCCAGAGAAATACAAAGTAATGACACCACAACTGTTTTGCAGCACCTGCGTAGAAATTTCAGTGCACACAGCAGTATAGATGCGGTATTGGCACGGCAACAGACTGGCACAGCGTGGGGCGTCTTGCACTTTATTGCAAATAAAGACAAAAACACCGATGCGTGCCAAAAAATCGCAGTGGTACTGGCCAACAGCATCAGACTACATAGCAGTGAGACGCAACACGAGAATGACAATGATCTTGAGCATAATTGGCACTGCTTCCTGGTGTCTATGTTGGTGGATGTATTTCACGCGTAAACATACAGACACCCTACACGATACAGCCCGAGACGCACGGCACGGTCTGAGCCAACTATTGGTGGCATACGCACGCAAGTCTTCATCTGAGCGTCTGTGAGCAACAGAACGCACACGATGTTGTTGCTTTTCGTGTCGTTTTTTTCTGCAGCCTGCACCATGGCTCTGCTATGGCTGTGTTTCATGACCAACGGGCCCGACAGCAGCATGCAGAGACAGACAGACAAACGCATCAAAACAATCACGAGTGGGCTGCTAATTGTCAGTGGAGTGTGTTTTGTCCTACACTCACTGGCCCCAGATTTCGACGAGTATATGCAGCAAGTTGGCACACCCGTCGACCCGCGTGTGCAAGCGTATGTCTGGTGTTTTATAACGGTCAGTGCTGCGTTTGGCATTCTCTTGCTCGTGGACGAGGAAGATATTGAAGGTGGACCAGTGTATTATCACCAACGTAATGCAGTAAGGGGGGGGTGAGATGGCAAAGACGTTTGCATGTGCACACGGATTCGGAAACTCACACACACAGAATATCACACGATTTTCGCTTGTTTATTGTCAATAAAAACAGATGCAAAACTCTTGTATCGAACGTGCATTATAAGATTCCAATTCAAAATTCTAAGTAAGTTTTGTCATGCGTTCCAGCGACGTCTGGCTTGCATATATGTCACGCCCCGTGTGTTACTCTAGAATTTTGGCGAAACGATGCTCGGCCTGGGCCATAAACATTTGTTGCTCACCCAAAACGTAAATTGCGGGTGGACCTATGGCTTATTTATTTGACCGCGAGATTAGCATATAATATATATATCACATGTCTAACAACTACAAGTATAATAAACGCAACACACATGGCGACCACTAATATAGAACTCTATGATTGTTGGATTAAGCATGGTTTAAATCCTTCCATTGCAACCCATTTGCAAAACGCCCTTTACCCTTTTACTGTCCAAGAATTAATGCAGCAAAGCAAAGAGAGTATTTTATCATTGTTAAACTCCCGACCAGAAATCAAAAGACATCACAAGAACATTGTATTTAAAGTCTTGGAAGAAAAGCGTATGCGTCTACTCCATGGAAACACGAGGAATACTGCCCCAGTCTATTTTTTTTGGATCGATGGCCATTTTTCACCTCCTGTCGCAAAAAAGCTGTATGAACTTTTCTGGTTTATTATGGACGTCAACACAATACTTGCCATGCCTGATGAAACCATTTTACAAAGATTAAATAGTGATACATCTCTCACCCACGACACAAAACTAAATGCCTTTATGTGGGTGAAACAAAATACTAATATGTATCAATAATTATTAGAAATGAAATTTTGAAAATAACATGTCGTGTGAAAATTATCAAATTATAATCGTATTATTTTACAGGTAGAACTGTAATTTGTTAATGGTACATGTGCTGCCCGGGAATCGAACCCCGGAAGCACGCAGTGTGGACTGGTAAATTGTACTGAAACATAACCCGATATATACAGTAGAGCCTTTGTCTTCATGGGCTGTGGGTATAATATAGGGGGCAGGCGCCCCCAGAAGATACGAGGAAAAGATACGGAAGGTCAACGAATGCACTATCACCGACGTAATGCAGCGATGGGAAAGGGGGCCTGATATGGCAAAGACGTTTGCATGTGCACACGGATTGGAAATTAACACACAAGTAACATCACACGTTTTCGCTTTTTTATTGCTAATAAAAACACATGTTCCGGCTTCGCGTCTGTCTACTGTGCGTTGGAAAAAATAGAGTCTGGCAGATATCTGGCACGAAAGTTTGCCAGCGATTTGGGTCGGGCCGTTTGCGTGGGATGTCTTAGCGCAGAGGCCTTCTTAATGGTGGATGTACGTGCACGCGGGGTTTTCATTATGAATGCAGCCCGTGTTGTAACACACTTATATAGGTTGTACCGCGACACGATGGCATTTTGGCAGTGTTTTCGCCTGCATGCGTCTGTTTGCCCCGCGAAAGCACACACACGAACAGACAGTTTGAGACACAAAAGAGGCAAAACAGTACGCGAAAGTCGTCAAGCTTGATTTATTACAAGACACAACATTGCAGTATATAGTGCGATGCAGGCCCTGATTTCGCATTTCAAACGTGTCAGTTCTAGCCAAGCATCATGTCGCACGACTCGAAAATGCTGCCGTTGGCAGAGGTGCCTTGCTGCGCCGAGTCGGCATATGCGAGCTGGGACTTGATGCCGACCTGAAACATGCGCTCGATGGTGTCGTTGTCACTGTCAATCACAAGCAGATATGCGCGCCAAATGTGTCGGTGGACATTCATGCCCTTGTAGATACGGCACACGATCGACGTGTGCTCGCTGTTGGCATCAGCAATGGCCGCTAGTGTATCTTCTGCGCCCTTGTCGCTGGCATCGCCAGCCGTCTCGCCCTCCACCTTTTCTTCCTCGGGGCAGTATGCCTTGGTCTTGTCAAATATCATGGCGTATGTCTTGTTGGTGGTGGCGTTGGTGTGGAGGGTCCAGCCCGTGTACATGGAGAAGGAGTTGTTCCTCCCCTTGACCCCCTTGTCGAGGGCTGCGGCGAGGGCGTCGGAAAGCACCAGGGGGGCATTCTTGTCATCGAAGAGCACAGATTCGTTGGGAATAATGGCACAATGCATAGACGCGGTGGCTGTGCCCTCGATCATGCGGTTGAACTGGTAGTCGTCGTGCACAAACATTATACTGCAAGCATTGATGTCAAGCATCCACTGATAATAAAACTGGATCCACTCCAGGCCAGTCTCGTTGATTGTAAACATGTTCTCAGGGATGGTGATGCGGAAGCGCTGGCCGTGGTAGATGCTGGTGACGTCGACCATTTCGAGCTCAAGCACCTTGTTGTTGGGCTGCATGTGCACACGGTGAGCATGCGACGCCGGTGGGCTGCCATCGACGCTCTGCAGCCGCGTATATACCACTGGGTTTTCAGTGATGACGGGCTTTTCAGGGGTGGCGTTCTTGGACACGTAGCGGACGAGCTTTGACACAAACGAGAGATCGTGATCATACTCACTGACACGCGTCTTCACCGACAGACGCTCCGTAGTCTGTGCTTCGATGGAGGACTTGTCCGAGTAGAAAAACTTGTCGTGGTACATGCCCGTCATGGTGAAATTGACATTGGGCATATGGCGCACACTCTTGACACCGATGCCATAGCCGGCCTCACACTGCTCGCGCGATTTGATGACAATGCCAATGATGGCAAAAGAAAAGGGCTTGAGGTTGCTCTCCGTTGTCTCGTCTTGCATGATGCTGTCCTTGTTTTCGTTGAAAATATTGCACGACAGCGGAACGCCCGGAGCAAGAACACCGACACACTCGGTGGGCAGACCACGCCACTTGGTCTTCATCATCGTAGTCGGGTGCTGCTCCCACGTCTTCATGTCAATGTACTTGACGTTGTTGACAGAAGTGAGGCTCGCGAGCTTGGTGGGTCTGCCCGTTAACAGCTTGCCCTTCTTGTCGCAATACACGAGGTTCTTGGCGTTGCCCTCCACCTTTTCATAAGGGGCCGAGTTGTACCCTGCCTCGAGCATCTTGACAGGGACAAATTTCAATGCCGTGAAAGACGACTCCCTCTCCTTGTTCATCTTAGTGAGATGCTCCACGTCGTTGGTGATCATGGCAAGCACAAACGTCTCGGCACTCGAGACCGTAGCAAGTGCATCAGGAGGGCCCTTGACAGACGAGGCCACGTTGTTCAGAAGCTTGCGTGCCGCCGCACAGATGGTCAGCACAGTTCCGGTTGCAACATCCTTCTCGGCCACCACGGGCATAGCGACAGCCGTCGACTGGGTGCTCACAACACTATGTTCGGTATGCTCGGGCTGTTGCATCTCGTCCGAGGCCTCGTCGTGCTCGCCACTGATATCTTCGTCCTCCTCGTTGGCATCCTCGGTAGTAGTGGTGATGGCAACAGCAGCGGGGTCAGGCTGTGTCTCCACCGTTTTGCGCTCGTGTTTGGAGCGCTTGTGCTTGGGAGTAGAGTTAGCGGTATCATCGATGGCATCGGCAGGCGTAGCGTCAGACTCTGCAGCAACAGCAGCAGCCGCCGCAGCAGCAGCAGCCGCCGCAGCAGCAGCAGCACGTTTCTTGCTAGTACTGTGCTCGCAGCCTTTGCTGGCCTTTTTGTTTTCCGTGTCAGACATGTTGTGAATGAGCGGATATTTTGAAAATCCATGTGTGTCCCATTTCATAGCGCAACGCCTCAAAATTGTGACCTATTTTAGCTACCATGCATATACCCACACAAAAATAGAAAAATACACCGAAAAAATACAAAAACGCCTCATATTGTATATTTATAGGGACTTTGTCACACAAAAGCATATTTTTTTTGCAGTTTTGCTACCTGTGCCGGAATTAGGTATATGTGTGTGGCGCGATGTGCAATTTTTCTCTCGATTGCTCGCGTGCCCGCAGACTATGCAAAAAGAGCACATTGAGTTTGTGGGTCGTGTGGTGCCTGATGACTGTAGCCATCTGAAATGCCAACAAACACATGGTAATACCAAGGTTTGTGTGTGTTTGGCACCACAGAAGAACGTGTGTAGAAAAATCGGACGAGTCGGTGCGAGGTGATGTAAATAACGCAAACTGTGTGTTTTTGCTTGACACCATATGCGCACTTTTATCTCTCAAATGCGTTCTTCGGTATTCAATATATGTCCTCTTTCAGAACATACGGTAGTGTGCTCAAGCTCGGCGTGTATATCTGTGCAGAAAGTTCGGACGCATCTACTGCAGCTGTGCGAGATCAGGTAGATAGCACGAAACATATTTTTTTACGCGATATCCTGAATTTTAATCACGTGAAAGGGCTTGATATGCACTATGTCATGCAATAAAAACGCCATCGACACACGACATATATTTGACCCGTTTTGTGCTGTTTTGACAAACTTTCTCGACCGCATTCGCAGCAATGTCGTGTATCAAGGAGTATGTGGAATCACGCCCGCCACACGCGCTGTTCAAGGACAACATTGGTCGAGTAGCATGGCGGAGGCTGGACGACGAACAGACAGCTGCATATGCCAACATGCTGAATGCACACATTCAAGCAGGTGTGTCGGGCGACAGACCGCTTGTTGAGTTCCAGCGGTATCGCACGCACGGCAGCATATGCACGCATGATTTTGTGGTGGTTCTCGACAAGGTGTACTTTTTGGCGAGTGACGCCTGTTTCCATCAGGTCCGCCAATTCGAACAGGACGACCTGGCGGACGCACAGGAGCAGCTGGCGCAAATCATCACCGAGCACGATTTCGCGCAATTTGAGCCGAATTTCGCGCAGGTGTCGGCATCGCACATCGACCTGCTCATGTAGTGGAAAGCGTCTCAAAACACAAAAGGGTGCTGGAAAAGCACAACCATCGTGCACCAGACTGCCGGCAGAATGTGCAGCCCGATCGGATGGAGCCAGGCGTAATAGGGGCGCGCTGCCGAGGTGTATCCGAGTGCGAAAATTACTGCGCTTGTGATGCCGAGGGACAAATTGATGCCAAGAATCAGCATGGACGGTGAGAAAAAGAGCTGCACGTTGCCGTACATGGTCAGTGTGAATGCTGTACAGTTATCTATGTAGGAAATGGCATTAATCGTTTCGGCGCCCCAGTGGTAGAGCGTTGAGGACACGACGACGAGCCCGACCAGCACTGCCATTTCGTAGAATGCCATGTACAGCGACAGCACCACCACAGCGACAAACGGAATGTGCGAAGTCATCTGGAAATCTGTGCATTTTGGTGTGGCAGCAGGTACCTCTGGCTCGATGTAGGTAGTTGCAATGTGGTCTGCCACTACCAATCGACATTGATCGTCCATGTCACGTGCACGTTTGATACGCTTACCACAAAACGATGTCGATATATATGGCACACATAATCTGACGCAAGCGCACATGAATAGCATTAATCAGCGTGGTGTAGTATGTATGGCCAAAAAAAACTTATTAGATGTAATAAACCGCGGTCATGTACCTTTCGAGTACTCGAGTCTGGAATTCACAAAATTGCATTGTGCACGTCACATTTTCACAAGACAATGCTCTTCTGAAATATTGTCACACGACAACACACTGCAGTGCACAGACTTCTGGGCCATATATAGCAACAAAATATCACACACTGCAAGACACAGCAAACACGAGTTCTGTATTGTCTCATGTAGAATGGGTCATGTTGGCATGTTGTTGAAATGGCAGTTTTGCCATACGAAAAGTGTATTTCGCGGGTTTACATGTATATATGTACACAGGGCATGTTAAATTGCACAGCATGTTCTGAGAGTGTAGTGTATCGTGAGGATCGGCAAGCAAATACTATGAACTCTAACTGCTGGCACTCGCGTTGTATGCAGAGGAAGCCAGATAATCACATAATCTATGTGTCTTGTGGCGGGCAGAGCAATGGTGACAGCAACAGCGAGCACTGTTTTTCTGGGAATCTATTCGACCGGCACAAGTGTGCGCTGTGTCGAGAAGACCACAGCTGTGTGCTGATGCACGTGTGCGAAGAGCTACGACCGCATCCCTCGTGTGATCGGTTGTGTGGGAATTGCATTGTTAGAGGGTTGCTGACCACGCCAGAGCACTTGACGGCGTTTTGCCCACAGAGACATGTTACTCCAGTAATTACAGGCCTACTTGGCATGACACTGCTACAGGAGATACAAAACATTGTCGTCACCGTTGACGGGCAGTGTCTGGATATTGGGCGGTGGACGTGGTCGTTTGAGTTTGAGAAACGCATTGATTTCGTGATTCCACGCAGCGCACCGAGCAGTGCCAAGCGCTCTGGCAATGCACACACAAACACCGACTCAGAGTATAGTGATTGTGACGATTGGGATAGCGATTCTGGAGACAAAATAGACGAGAGCGCATGCACGCCGATGCCGAAAATCGTGCAGTCGCAGTCTATGCCGTTGCGTCGCATACAGCCTGCTCGCAAAGTGAAAGATGCAGCAGCGGCAAAACAGAACGCTATGGCGCAGAAGGCACCGCCTGCACAGAAGAAGGCACCGCCTGCACAGAAGATACCTGTCGCACGGAAGATATGTAAGAAAAAACATGCTGTGGTTGGTATACAGAAAAACAAGGTGCCTGCACCGGATCAAACACCGCCTGCACCGAAAAAGGCACCGCCTGCGCCGAAAAAGGCACCGCCTGCACCGAAAAAGGCCCCTGTGAGGAAAATAGGAGCGAAACGCATGCGCTGGAACAATCTGGACCTGCTGATCAAGGTGCAGCGCGACAATGTGTGTTTTTTCTACGTCATTGGTATGATATACACCATCGCATGTGTCACTTTTCTGCAGTACGCACAGCAAGTAAAACACTATCATTGCCGCTGTGTTTTGTCATGACTGTGTGTTTTTTTGTGCAGTCGAAAACGAAATGTCCAAGGGCATCTCACTAGAGCAACAAATCAGGAAGCGCTGGAGGTTCCATTTCTGCAAGGACAACATGCCTGCAGCAACCCAGGACATTCCACACCCACAGCCAGTCCCTGTGTCTGTGCCACATACACAAGACGACATCGTAGCCAGATGTACAGACAGTGACACAGATGATGAGAATGTGGCGAAGAAGTGCCATGGCAGGCGAAAACAGCCGCGGAAGAAGGGGGAAATGCCCCGGAAAAAGGAGTCGGACGACAGCACCAGTGACGACGATGACAGGCGTGAAGACGCCACAATATCACAAACAGGGTTTGATACAATTACAGCTGTTACACAGAGAGCCAATGCAATCGCGAGAGAGATACAAAGCATCCCAGTGTGTATTGGGTATGAGTTTTCGAAAATACAGCCGCCCGCAGCATCGAAGGCCCGGAATCTGACGGCAGCGGAAAGAAGCGCCAGACGCGAAGAAGGTATGCTGCGTGTGAAAGTGCAGAACAACCATCTGGCCACAGTGCTGTCGGCAGCGACTCGGCAAACATGCCTGCTGAATTATGCCGACATCTGTGCCCACCTGCTGGAGCAGGTGGAGGGCTGCACGCGGGTGTTTGCGCATCGCGTGTATTCGACTCGAAGTGTCGCGAAAATCGACACCATGGTGTGGCAGGCACGACAGCGTGCGCAGTCTTTGCTGGACGACGACATGCACATTATGGACAAATCAACGAGGGTTGTTGCCACGCAGTTGTGCCCCGACGTGGGGTTCCAGTGGATTATGCGGCAGTACTTTGCGTACGAACTCCCGAAAACGGTGTGGGCGCGACAAAACGGGATGTGTGCTTATTGTGACGTGTTCACGGCGGCGCCCGACGGACATGGGGTCGGCATGTGTTGTCGTGATGTCATGAATGCCACCGTCGCCATTTCCGAGCGCACGAAACTACTACGGATGAAGCAGGAGGCCAACACCGAGCTTGGGCGTCTTCTTTTCGACCGCATCCTGCACCTTGACAAGAGTGTTTTTGTGTGTGTGGGCTGCGCGCACGCGTACGAGAGCATCACAGGGGGCATCCGAACCCGTTTTTCGCATACTGACCTGGTGCAGTTTCCCGACACCATTGACAATGAGCATCTTTTCCGCTACCTCACCGCGTGCTCAGGACTGCTGAGTGTGTTTTCTATTTTTGTCTGCGAAATCGACCTGCAGTGTGAAAAGGATGCAGTCATTCTTCTGGACGACGAGGTCGGTGCACAGGATGACGAGGTCAACATCACGATCATGGCGTATGTTACCAACATCCGCGACTCGGAGCTGGTCTATATCAAGATTCCGCTGTCCAATTTCAACCTGAGGTCCAAGAAGCGTTTCCGCAGCGGTTTCACAGTGTGCAACTCCAACTTCCACAGCACCGACATCATGTGCCTTACGGAAACAGGCGTATCTGCGACGGACAAATACATTACATCGCGGCACCACGTTTTTTCCTGCATCTACGGGCAGCATCCGCAGACCTACGTGAACTGTGTTGGCGAGTCCGACGACAGCAACCTTTTTGCAGGGCGCCTGTTTGTTTTCCTGTGCCAACGTATGTATGCCCGCCATATCGTTCCGCAGCAGGCAGACGTGGCAGAAAGGATGTGGAAACTGCTGGACGAACACATACACGGCGAGTTCCACAGCCGCACTGTGCTGGACGCCGACAGCCATTATTTCGACACAGACGAGACTAGCCAGAGCACTTTTTGCGAGCAGTCGGTGTTGCTGGCATGCCGGCGCAAGCGGCTATCAGAAATGCCCCACCACAGCATGTCGCGCATGGCCATTCAGCATTATTCCACCGTGCACATTATCGACAGCATAGTGCTTCTGTATAATTTTTTCCCCGATAGTCTGCTCACGCTGCAGCAAAACAGCAACCATTACCATTTGTATCGTCTTGTGGCTGTGCACGAGATACAGAGCCGGGAAAGCCACTGGCTCGACACGGAAAACTGGAAGCACGTGCCGAACATGCCGATCTGCGACCCAGCCACGGCAGTGTGGCAGTCCACCACAAAAGCTGCAGACAACATCAACCTTGATTCCCACGCATTGATAGATTTCCTCAGTTTGAGGACCAAGGTGCAGGGCATTTGGCCAGACATCTCCACGACTGGCAAAGCGCGTTTCGTGTGCTTCTACCAGCGTCTGACTCCAAACCGAGGCCTCCGGAATGCCGCCCCGATCACGCTAAGCTCGCCGCTTGCTCGCAACCGCTCTGCTTTGCTGCGCACCCTGTTTGGACAAGACCCCACTGAGAGTCCAACCATGCACATGGCGGAAAAGGCAGCTCGGGCTGTATTCAAGCACCCTGACCAGGTTTTCCACACTGCCACACAGGAATACATTCGTATGATGGCCATGGCCGTGCGACTGCTGGGCTATATTATTTTACACGAATTGCATTCCATTCTACAGCAACGCAGCGTAGACCCACGAGAGTTCCACCTGTTCTTGTATTTATTCTGGAACAAGTTTGTCATCCGCGAGGGCTTCCACACGGGCTCTGAAAATGTGTGCGCAGGCACGCTGGTGGGACAGCCTGCCGTAGATTTTGGCAACATTGACCTGCATGGTGTCTTGATGCGCTTTCGCGGCTTTCTCGCCACACAATGCCACACCCTGCATTCGACGCGTAACGAGGACCTGAGGCCCGTATTTGCAAACGTCAAGACACTGCTGGCCAGATTTGGAGTGGTACTCAGCAGCCGCCATCAGTGCACCAGCACCAGCCATGCCATCCGGTGTCTGGCCATATTCGAGCTCCGCCTGGCCCAAGATACCGACGAGGAAATCTATGCCCTTGGCAACACCAAGCTCATATTGCACTATCTGTCCCGTGCACTCGATTTTACAGCCATGCAGCAGTACATGTCCGACATTCGCGACACGCTGGTGTAGACCCATCTGTACGGTTCTAGTTGGCAGCTGTAACAAATGCCGACACAAAACTATTAAAAAAACCAAACACCACCACTGTCAGCTCTGTTATCCTGTCGCCCGTTTTGATCGGCACACACCTCTGTTGTCCTGGCACCCGCCCCCACCACCCCCTTTTGCCCATTTTAACCATGTGGCAGGGCACCGAGGAGAGCGAACGTGTCGAGGCAAACGATGCTGCCGAGATTGCAGACAGGGACGAGATGACAGAAACAACACATGAAAACACCGAACACGCGACTGAGGCGGGGGGCGGAGCCGTCAAAACTGACATACAGTGCGTCGAAATCGACCAGTGTCTAGTGCGCGCGGGTTGTGTGCGCACTTTGATGATGCAGACTGGGGCGTACACAGACTCTAGACGTTTTGATGTGATTGAACAGACGGTCACACCGGACGGGTTTGAGTATGTTTCTACGGTGTTTAGCGACATCCAGAAAGCGATTAACCATCTCCGAGACGCCAAAGACGGCGGGCCTGTGAAAACCACGCGCAAATTCAGCGATGTGGAGTCCAAACACACAGATTACGATAAAAACAAGGCGCCTCGCATGTCTTTCAAAAGGTGCCTCATTCCTGTCACACACACCGCACCATAAACCTATCTTGAAAGTGCTATCGCAACACCACCGCAAGTTCTCATGTCCGATAGCCGGTTGCAATTAGCGAAATATAAACCCCCGTGTGCAAAATGCATGCCAATGCCCGTGAGCAGGCTAAACATGGGACATTGTCGGATTTCCACTGCTCGCACGATGCTGTGTCAAGAAAGTTGGCCATGGACGTGCTGCACAATATATTGTACAGAGCATCATTGTGTTGGTGGCCAGACAAATCACAAACAACACTCACACGTGACACCTTTGTGCACCACCACCGCAGGAGCCCTCCCAAAACAGGGCGCCCTGCCATACAATATGGCCAGATCGTGGAGTGGTTTGCTGACAAGGGATATGGATTCATCAAACCCGACGAGCACGGGCGCGACAACATCTTTTTGCATATTTCACAAGTCTTGCAAAAATCATTGATTGAGCGAGGCGCTACCGTCTCGTACCGTTCTAAATTCGATGCGGTCAAAAAAAGCGACACGGCGTCATGTGTCGAGATCGAACCAGCCAAGGACACGAAAACACAGAACCACAGCCATTTTGGCAACCTCGACAAGCGCCTGCCATACAACGAGTTCGACGCCCCACATTCTTACAACCATCCAAATAAACTGGGATATGCAACAGGTACTGTGATCTCTGCACCAATGCAAAAACCGGACACGAAACAGTGTTTTTTGCAACAAATTTATTCATGAGTACCCACTGACACAACACACCCCTACTGCGGCAGAATTCCCGTCATATGACCATGCCAATCGTTACGAATCCAAGGAGTACAGGCCGGAGCGTTTCGTGCACGAGCGCGGTGCACCGTATCCGCAGCACACTCAACGCCGTGTAGATCCGTATCAAGTCGACGCAGCGCCTGTCGATGCCGACAACTACCAATGTAAGTGGCAGCACCCCGAACAAAGCCAACAATCAACACATGCAGTGTTTATGCTGGTGCGTGACTAACATATGCGATGCCATGTGTGTATACGAGGCCAAACAGACAGGCGCTGCCGTTTCGGGGAATAACACAACACGTGAACACCCGCAAAACTACGGCAGCTGAACATTGTTTAGGGCTTCGTTCAACACCAACGTGTAGTCCAGGTTCTGGAAGCCTTTGACATTGTTTGTTGGCACACAAGGACACAACATTTCTACCTCCATATAAGTGGCGATTCCATCCGAGTTCAACTTTTTTTGGGTGTCGTTATTTGTCTTCTTGCCACCTTGATTGAACAACAGCCATATGCAGTTGTATATGGAGACCAGGTTGTGAAAACCTTCTTGTGGGGTTAGTCTGTCTATGTGGATAAAATTAAGAACACAGTCCATCATTTTCAGCAGCCATGCATCCGACATAAACATCAGGTTGTACAAGACGGTGCGGGTAGAACAGTTTAACAAGCGGTGGACAGCATTAGTATGCACCGAATCTTGCGAGATAGAGTCTTTTTTTTCAAGGGTTTTGCTGAGATTCTGGTACGAATATGCGCCGTAATATATGCCGGGGCCGTCTGGAGCAGTCCAAAATAAATTGCGCCGAGTTTTGTAAAAATTGTTTAACAAGATCTTCGTTTTGTCGTCCATCGTCTCCTGCGAAAGCAGTGCACAATACGCGCCTCTCGTGCGTATATGAACTTATATAGTTCCACACCCTGCCTCTGATCCTCATCGACACAGATTACTGGGAGAAGGGTGGTGTGATCCAGCGGAATTCGGCGTGCATTTGCATAAAATCGCTTCTAGCAATTTTTTTTGGTGGTATGTTGCCAGTTGTAATTCTTAGTATCTGGTATGTACAGATCAAGCACACGCTACAAAACGTGTCCGCCGAACAGAAGCTAAAAACAGAATAACCGGTGCCACAATCCAGCGCTATTTCGGGACACATTTTGGGCATTTATACACACAATTTCGCACGGCACTCGTGCAAACATTGGGGTCGGACTATTATGGCAAGGATCGATAACTTTGACAACAACCAAAAGGGCACCAAGCCCGAGTTATCCGACCTGTACGGATGCCATGTGCCGATGTCAGTGAAGATAGTTAACGGAGCACCGAAGAGCATGCGCGTGGATTTCGCGAGCTTGGAGCACGCATGGTGCATGCGTCGCATGATGTGCGCCCCACACATTGGAGAGCAGCGCAACATTATGACGGTCTCGCACATGCACACGGTGTTTGTCACGACACAGGAAGACGCCAAGTGCTACCTGGCGCAGTTCGAGGCAACGGGGGTATTTGCATCATGGGCCGAGACCAATATCTATTACCCGGTGAACAAAATTACCTGCGCCAAAAAAGGCCCGCACAATATCGGCCTCATTGCGCGTTTCGTGTGCTCCAACAACCCACAAGCCAAAGTCATCCGCGAGCAGATCCGTGGTGTCGCCGCCGACCGCTGGAAGAACTCGGGCGACAAGGTCGCGCGCAGCATTGCCTGCTGTCTGTGGATGCGCAAGACTTCAAATTGCACGTCGTATAAGTCTGGACTCCGCACACTGGCGTGTTCCAAATACAAGCACAATCCTGCCATTTCAAACGTGCTCGTCTTGACACGCGGGCTCCACCTTTACACCACGTATGCAGCATGCCGCATGGTAACTGTAACACGCCGCCAGACGGCAGACGCGTATATGCAGTCGCTTTTTACGCTAAGTGCGACGCTGTGCTGGCAGATGGACGCAGAAACCCTCCTAGCCCTACACATGGCGTTTCACGCCCGCCTCGGACAACACAGCCAGATGCGAAAATTGACAATGGACGTCTTCCTGACCGTTGTTGGCCCTCTACTCGACGCAAAGCAGCACAAAAAATACAAGCAGTTTTGTGTTGGCTAGCGTGCACACGCCATACACCCATGTCGTCAAGGATAATTTACTTAAAGCGTTTTTCGAGATTAAACAGTGCTAAAATCTACTTATGTATGTACTTTTCCGGTGAATTTGTTGGCGTTATTTTTCCGAATCTCGTCTTTTACGATTTGACATAGTTTGGCTGGTTCACAAAACACTTTGACGTCGCAAGATCTCTTGCCAGAGAAGCTAGCTGTTTCTCGCGTCGAGAGAGGTTTGCAGGCTTGACATCTTTTTGTGCACTGGATTCAACAAGCGACGCACTCGCGACATCCTGGTTGGTGTGTGTATTTTTGCCCAGAGAGTTGCCGTTGGCACCCTTGAACGAACAGAATTTGCCTTTGCCGAGACCACACGAGGCCTTCTCTGGCTTTTTCCAGAAATAACCAGGAGAGACCATTTCTTCTTTGACGTCTTCATCGCTCTCGCTCTCGCTCTCGCTCTCGCTCTCGCTCTCGCTCTCGCTCTCGCTCTCGCTCTCGCTTTTTTCTACGACTGTTTTGTCATCAATATCTGCGCCTATGTTTTGGTAGCCACGTCCATCTTGACCCTCATCATCCAGGCCGCGTTCAAGCAAGGGTGTGACATCACAAGTGTCGCCATTGCCAACACCAGCAAGACCAATGGCGACATCACAAATAGCTGGCATTGTAGTGATCTTACCCATGCCAGCTGCACTGGATTCGATGGGCACTTGTGGCTCTGATGTCTCAACGCCATCTTGTGCCACAACCAAATCCTGCTTCAACGACAAGATGTTTTCTCGGGGTTTAGGAGCCTGACTCGCGCGCACCCACCTCTGTGTAATATTCGTCTTGGAGGCGTGCACCTCGGTCATTGTGTCGCCTATGTCACACTGTGCAGGTGTCTCTGCTTTGCGTTTGTGGCCACCTTCCTGGGCGATGTTTGGCAACACAATTTTGCTCGATGATGGCATGGTAGGGCGTTCGACACTGGCTTGTGCAGCAGTACTGTCTTTGGGGACAGGAAGTCTTGGCGGAATAGTTTTCGAAGCGATGTCATGACCTGACCACGTTGTATCGGCCACGTGATAGCTCACGTTTTTTGCCTGTTTGGCGAGCAGTCTCTTTTGTTGATGAGCACTCTCTATGGCCAACATCTCACTCTCGAGAACCTGCACCTTGTTTTTGCCAGTGGTAGGCCAAAGACCTTGTCCGCTCGCTGTATGCTTCCAATAACTCGTGCCCTTGGACCTCGAGACGGTGAGCTCCCAACCAACACGACACATGCTGTCGCGTGCAGCGTGTGCCCAAATGCGCCTGAAAACACAGCAATCCGCACGATTCAGCCGTGTGTGGTATGGCACCTGGCACAATAATGTTTTCGTGCTGCAAAAATAGTCCCTCATAAATAGCCCCAAAAAGCTATTTCGGGCACGATCACCCACCCACGAACGACGAATGGTGGACGCGAACAGGTCACCCGGAGGACGATTTGTTTGTGCAGAAGACCATGTCGCACCGTGAGTCTGTCAGGCTGTCACATTCCTCTAGTCCGGCAACGATGCCATCGCCACAGATGGTGCTGCATGGAGGGTCCGTGTAGTAGCCTTCCAGCATCACACATGTCGAGTCTGTGCAGCAGGCTGCGGTTTTGGAGTATTTCGCAGACGCGTCGCACTGTTCGCCGAAATCCACAAAGTCGTTGTTGCAAAAAGAACCTGCCACTTGCGACGCGGCTGTTGGACAATGCGCGTCTCGTTCTGCCGTACAAGCGACATATTTCACACCAGTGTCACACTGCAAAAAACGTGCGGGTGTGCATGCTTCGCATTCTTGTGTTTTCATGCTGCGAAATTCCATCCCTGGCACGCAGTACCGGCACAGTGCAGCCGGCTGGGTCATGCGATACGACGGAACAACGAATCCGCCCTGTATCATCAAACTGCACACAATATCACACCATGAGCATGGTCACACTCACACCATCAATTCAATACACATTGCGTGTTTGTCTCTTTTTCGCCATTATTTGACCATGCATGCACTAAAAACACCGTGTGGGTTGTGTGTACGCAGGGTTGTGGCAGAACCTGACAGAGCTCTCGCAGTCGCCTAGCGTGATTGTTATAGGGGCCTCGCGCACATTAATGATACCCAGACGTGCGGCAATTGTCGTCAGACTGCTACTGGCAAACACCCCCTGTGCAAAAGTCTCGGCGTCGGACAGCCATAGCACAGACACACTGTTGGTGAAAGCGATACCAGACACAATCGCGTGCAGGACAAGGTCCTCGTATCGGCACCCCATGGCTTCGGCCACGCCGTCGTAAAACAGTCGGATGTTGGCGTCTTGGATCACATTTGCCGCTGGTGTGTGCACGGACAGGCCTGCCGCAAAAATCGACGATATGTGCTGGGCAAAGTCTTGTCGCGCGCGGTCGAGCACCGAGAGAGGGAGCTTCAGCGCTGTGGACTTGATATTTCCTGGAGGGTGCACGGCCAAGATCAGGCATCACACAGGCACAAAAACAACGGGGCAACCAACACACACATACCGCACCTATAGTTGTCATGCGATCCATTGGCATGTAGCAGACTGAAATGTCGAGGTTGGTGGCGTACAGGTCGTGTGCGATTTGTCGCACAGAGTCACAGAACACATAGCGCGCGACTGACAAATACAGTGTCGGGTTTTGCTGCGACACCGTGCGCAAACTGGACCAGATGGCATCCATTTTTGACATTGCAAATAAAATGGCCACTAGGAACTCGTTGGTAAGGGTCACGCTGAACTGGATGCGCCCAAAAGTCGACACGGCGTCTACAGACAGCAGCTGGTGGTTAAAAATGCGGTGCAGCGCTGCGATGAGATCTTTCTTGCGCATTTCGTTGGAAAACACCACGAAAACGAAGGAGCACACTTCGAGATGCAGCTCGCGGCTGGTGTGCACAGGCGTATATGTCGAAAAGCAATCCACCACGCTCCCCTGCAACGCCTGGGCATTGAGCATGGTCCTGTTGCTGTTTTGGTTGTGTGTGGAGCTGTTGTGGCTGGCGTTGCGTGCCGTGAAAATCGAAGCAGGGCACTGCAGACACCCGTGGTCACTGCCCTGGCCTATGGCTGGGCCAAACGTGCCAAAAGGACATGGCATCGGGCCACTATCAGTCTGTCCGGCGGTGCAATAGAAGCCGGCAGGGCAAATCACACACTCTGTCGCAGTCGAGTCGTCCTGCAATATTGCTGTCTCGGGGTAAAAACCTGACACGCATGCGCACGCCGGCGATCGTGGCAACTGCAACATGGACTGCACAGACACAAACATGTTGACCGGGCACGGCGTGCATGTATTGTCATCTTCTGATTCATAGTGCGAGCTGGCACACAAACATTGCAGGGCAAAAGGCGGGACCGCACTGGCCATCAGGTTGCGGTCGGATTGCTGGCAAAAACACCCGTTTATGTCTGGGGTTCCGGGGTGAGATGTGGTTTTCAGTGGACACTTTGTAATTGTCGGCAGCACCTTGGTTTCGCGCTCTTGTGGGCAGAAAAACCCAGCTGGACACAAGATGCAGCGCATTGCCCCGTACTGTGTGGCCATGGCGTCATAAGACCCTGCCTCGCATACGCAAGCGTCGTGTTTTTGGTTCACTGTCTGCCTGTACTGGTCGCACTGCCCAACGCCACCGTGCAACGAAACTGGGCAGACTTCTGTTGAAACACACGGCACGCACGTTGTAACCCCGAAAACCGTGTGTGCGCGTTGCCCACCGGCACACACACACTGTGCCAGCAATGTGCTTCTTGAGCCAATCGTAGTTGTCCCGACAGGACACCTCACAGGCTGCTGGCGTGGCGTTGCTGCGAAATATCCAATGGGCACCTCATTGCATGCCGCCTCCTGCGTACATGACACAAACACTAGTGTTATGGGCAATATGACGACACGAATAATGCTAATCGTTGGGCTAAGGCAATCACCATTGCAGATGCTAGTAGCCTCATAAAAATCCCCAGCGGACATCGTTCGGTGAGTTAGACATTATTAACTAATTTTTTTGTACCATGAAACTATAATACTATTTGAGTGAGGGTCATTGATGACCCTAAGTACAAAAGTCTGAGTTAACAAATGTCAATACTAATAATAGTACTATAAACTACATGGTACTAATAAATATGTTTTCATATATTTTCTCACAGTGTGGCACCATTTCCTTTGTAAACTCGCAAACGTAACCAGTCAAGGCAGAGCTCATCGCGCAAAACAGTACAAAAACAAGTCGCTACCACGGCATCGGAGAGCGTAAATCCTGGCCAGCACTCGCATTGCGCTGCATGCATTGCTTTTGGTGTGGTGGTGCTGCTGTTGGCTGGGCATAGGCGCTGCTGCGAGTCTGTGCAGTAGAACGGGCGACTGCACATCTGGCAGCTAAACTCAGTGTTGTTGGTAGCGGCAACTGCATAGAACCCAGGTCGACATACACACACGGTCGAATCCACAGAACCCAGCTTATTTTCTGTCCACGAATTGGCTGGACAAACGTGTCGCTGCCCGTGCTGGCAGTACTCGTCTGCGCTGCAGCGGAGGCAGTGTGAACCGAGGAGGCGGTGGCCAGCCTCGCATTTTGAGGCGTTTTCAGCCGCGAAACGAGCTGCATAACACGCCTCCCGCGGCGAGCACGCGATGCAGCCTGCTGTAGCCTCTGGCACCGCCGTGTCTTGGCGTGGTTGGTAGCCTGGCAGGCATACGCACTGGAAAAAAGAGGCAGCACTCGCCCATGCACCGGCAGCACATATTCTATAGTCGATTTTCACGATGCCTAGTGATATGCCGTTTATGTGGTGTGCAAAAACTAGTGTCTGTCGCAACAGAGCACGGTATGGCACCAGCATCGTGGCAGAGAGCATGACGACATGTCGTTGTTTTGCAGTATACGCACCTGCAATGCCCACGCCAGTGCTCAATGGTTGCCACGAAACAAAATGTACACAGATAATGTCATTGACGTGCGCAGGGTCTCTCAGAGAGACATGCTCATATGTCATGTCCATTTGCAAGGCGGGCGGCTTGTTTCGATCGAAAGGTGTCGCACTTTTGAAGGTTGTAATCGTAGTGCTGCCCTGCTGCAAATCCATGCGGACAATGTCATAATAGCTGTACATGCCAGGTTCGTCGTTCTGCACCGCCGGGTCTGCAGCTACATGTATGCTACTGCGGGTTTGACATGCCACAAGCGCATAGTGCACAGGCACACTCAAAGTGGTGTAGAAGACCTCCGCTCCAAACTCAAAAAGAAGCGTCCATTCCTGCGAAAACACTGCCAACTCAAAGGTATCCGCATTGATTACGATGCGCATGGCTCCGCGGTAGACCAGCCCCTGCAGGGTGTCCATGATAAGTATATGCAGCGTCATGAGGCCACTTTCCGAAAACTCTGTAAAGTCCACGGATGCCACACTGAGCACTGAATTGAACAGCTCAAGGGCATCTGCAGCAGCCGTAGACTCGAGCGACAAATGTGAAGAGACAACACGCACGCCGGCAGTATCATTCACAAAAAGATACACCACGAGCCCGCGTGAGGTGGCATTGAGCACCACAACCGTGTGCATGACAGCACCAGCTGCCTGGTGCTCCACATACAACTTCGAATACCGTGTGTCAATCGCAATGTGTGCATCTGCATAGTAGACACCACCACGCACTGTAGCACTCGGCATGCTGGAGTTACTGGCGTCATGTGTCGGCATCTGGCACACAAAGCCTTGTGCGGTGCCAGTGACTGTCACGGCGACAAACGGTGACACACAAAAACAATCCGTGGCGTCGATCGCGCGTGTCAGACTCGTTGTGGCTCCTGGCGGGCACTGCAGCACGCTGACGCCGTCGACACAGTAAAACCCCAGAGGGCATGCGACACACTTGCGGGAGATGACATCCATCGTTTCTCCCCCTGCACATTGTGCCACAATGAAGCCATCTCGACACAACGATCCCCGTGGGCATGCGAGTTGGATACCACATGTCTGATCGGTAGATGCCACACAGTCTGTGCTGTAATAGTCTGGACTCGATATTGCAACACAATCTGTTGCCGCTGTCGGGTTGGGAACGCTGAGGTATGTGCCAGCTCTGCACCGGCAGTCGGTGGCGTTGGAATGCCCAGTGGCATAGGTGTACTGAAGTTGTTTGCAGGCATATTGCACTCCGCCGGTGCAAAACGAATTCGCAGGACATATTGTGCATAAAAAAGACCCCCCGCCGTCGCTCTGCATGAATTCTCCAGGGGCACACAATGTGTGAAAACTGCGCGCCAGCACGACGGATCCGCACAACACGCGCCCAAAACAGGCAGGTTCGCACAGGGTTGTGGTGTAAAAGTCCACCGTGTCAAAGGTCAACGTCGCCCGCACCAGCGCGCTGATGTCAGGGTGCGCGTGGCGTAGCACATATCCTGCGTCTGCCATGCAGTAGGCATCCTCCACGGCAAGTCCCAGCAGACGCTGCAGACTACGTTTTGTGTGCACATCGGGCGATGTTATTATTGCGTGTGAATTGGGAGGGCATTTGAACTGCAGATTGGTGTGTATGGGACAAAAAGCGTCGTGTTCGCACGCAAAACACTCGCGTTTGCCATTGATGTTGCCCTGAAAAAAGCCTTCATCACACCGACATTCAAACTCCGAATTCGACGGCCCCATTATGAAGAGCGGGGTCTCATGCAAGCCGGCACACAGCATGCTCTTGGCCTGCTGTGTGCACGGGCGTTGTGTGTTTAACTCACTAGGGCTGGCAGTATTGGCAATGATTGCCCACAGGCTGTACTCTGTGAGTGTTTGCACGCCTTGCCTGGGCTGTTGATACGTGTTCGGCACGAATCCTGTCTCGGCATAGCAGTATGTGGTCGTTGTGGCTGTACCGGGGTCGCTAATGGCAAAGGACGAGGAGTAATACAAGGTGGCGCGACATTGTGGCTGCTGTGGACGGTGCTGCGTATAGACCAGTGCTTTCACGTGGCAATGCGCCAATATACACACCAGCGAAAAAAAACGCACAACATGGGCCATTCGCCGCATGTGTGTGCTTAATGAAAAAAGTCGGTCCTATATACACGACAGGACAGTATGGCGTGGATAATATAAAGGCCGCAGCAACAAGACCAAAAAATACGGCTCCAAAACACAGCACGAGCAAACTCTCTGTCGTGTTTTTGGGCGCCCAAGAGATACTGAAGGAAAAACGTTGTAATACACGAATAACACGAGATACAAAGAGAAAACAGCATGATAAGCCCCATTTATTGTCACATAATCGTCAAAATGCGCTGATGTGATAGACCTCCACATTGTGGCAGTGGAGGAAAGTCTCAACAAAATTTTGAATGTAGAACGCACAGTCCATCCTCGGGCATTTGAGGCAGCCCTGTGTGTCGAATGCAATGCTGGCCGCATGCGGCGATGTGCACTCGCAATCCAGCGTTTTTTTGCTGCTGTCTGTTTTTCTTTTTTTGGAGTGCACAGTGTGGTTTTCCGTGTGCATCAAATCGCGCAGGTATTTGTCGTCCATAGCGACTGTGGCACACTTTGTGTCTATGTACACACATTGTATGCGGATATTTTTCTTTCGAATACCCATTGTGTTCACACACACTGCGACACTCACCAGGCCATGGCTTCGTGTTGACGTAAAGCTGGTATCAACGCACGCGATATGGATGCATAGCGGTCTGGGTGGTCTATGCATGTCCAGGTTTTGGTACTGTGTCTAACCCCAGAACCAATCTGTTTCTCGCAGGCTTAGTAGTCATACTGGGAAGAGGGAGTAGCAGGTGTCCAGGTGTCTGGGCATGGGCATCAGGGTCTTTCAAATGTGCACCAAAGGCCACCACGCCATTTTTGATAGTCACGATTTCGTTGCACATAAGTTCGAAAACTCTCTCCTTTTCTATTTTACACTTTATCATGTTGTCCACGTGTTCCACGAAATCCATAACTTGTTGGAGGAAATCGCTGCTAACAACAACGTTTTTGGCGTGTTTCGTGGCGTTGGCATCTGCCATGAGTTTCGAGTCACGCTCGTGTTTTACAACCTTTTTCTCGAGTTCTTCGTTGATAGCTGTGTGGGCTTTTTGGTTTTTGTGGTTTAAATTCACCAGTTCGGAGGCAATTTTGGTACTTTCCAATGAAATTTCATGTTGTTTTTCCTGGAGTTTTACCAATTCCATGTGCATATCGTGCATTAGTTTCTGGTGTAGGGGCTGTTGGTCTATCAGGCTTTGCGTTGTTGCTGAGAAGGTTACTACAGTCATTTCCTTGACAGATTTGTCGAGTGCAGTCATGAGTTCCTCAAAATGTGCGCTATTTTGGACATATGTTTCCATGTCCTTGGCTTGTTGTTCTGCGCGAACACACATGTCTTTAGCTTCGTTTGTCAAACCATTAATTTTCATTTTCAATTCCTCAATGGTCTCATTTCCTGTCGAAGTCATTGCGGGTTTCGTTGACATGATACAGCAATCTCGTTCACATCAAACCTCTACACTTATATAGCTGTCGCACCATAAACCATATGCCGTTTTTGGACAATACCTGTTTGATGTAAAATACACGTAGCGTGGCTTTTAGCTCGAAAACAACACGTCGCGACGCATGGGGCACTAGCCTTGATTCTCGCAGTCAACGGGTGTGTATTTGTTCATGTATGGACACTTAGTGACAATAAGTGGAATCACCCGAACTCGCAGGCGGTACACCCGGTGGGTTGACAGTGCCATCCGGCAGCCACGGGCATTGTCGAAAATAAAAGTTTTCGACATTGCAAGGTGCCCGGTGCTTGTGCTCAAAGGCTGGATGGTACTCAGAGCCCGCCTTGATGCACCACACTATGCATTTGGTGTACTCGTCAAGATGCATGTGCATGCGCGCATCGTGTGTCACTGGATCATATGGCTCTGGCGTAAGACTTCCAACACCCGACACGACATTGCTGGCTTTGTGGGCAGAGAACAGGGTGTGTCTGTCGACAATGACGAGCTTGGAAAAATCGACATAAATCACAGGCACCCATGCACTGCCGTCGGCACTCTTGACACGCGTGGAAAAGGTGATGTCGGCAGGCTGCACCATGAAGCACGAGGAATAATGCAGCGCCCTACGCGTCCGGATCTGCTCGACGACTTCCACATTCTCAAAGGCATCGCGAGTCTTTTTGAAGTCGAAAGGCGTGTCGTGGTGCAATTTCCACCACATTGGCATCTCGCCACGCGCAAACACCACCTCAGTGCGCGCGCCCGAGGACTCAGCCTGGCGGAAGAAAACACGGCAGGCCTGCATGATCATCGGCACGTCGTCCACGCGGCAGAATTTGATCTCTAATACCGTGGTTCCAGTGCGAGTGCGCGCAGTACCGGCAGCGTCGACTGGTGCGCCCGTTTTCGGCTTTTTGGCGGCTCTGGCGACCTTTGCTGCCTGCGTTGGCAACACCTGGCTCTCTTCGATGCCAGCACCCCCCTCCCACGCCGAAAATACCGACTTTGTCTCACCACAAAATTCCCCTTCTGCCTCACTGGGCGTCATGTGCACCCCCAGCACATAGAGAGAGTCGCTAAGAGGTGCCATCACGCAGTCGGACTTGGACCAGCTGCTTCTGTACTGCTTGTAAAGATACGCATTGATGAATTTCTGCAGCGCCTCCTTGTGTTTACCCACCAATGCATAGTCCTTGGAGATGTTGCCAGTGAGCACTGGTTCGACTTTACAACATTTGATCATCATTGGCGTGGAGGCCTGCGTTCCCTCTATGTGCTGATGCACGTGAATCGTCAATATGCCCACCTGATTTTCGCGTTTTTTCGGATGCTGCTCTGTGCAGAAAACAAGTGTGTTGTCGGTCCCCATCTTGTGCGCGACCCCTTGCGTAAAGTAGGTCATTTAGGGTGCTGGTGGTGCCGACGGCGCAAAATATCTCAATGTCGTACTTCTGTATCCATGTACCTGATATAATGACGTAATCTATTTCTGGAGCATAAATAGGTCTGGTGTGTATGGTGTTGTGTGGTCTTCAAAAGCATGTTGCTTATGATGGAAAAGTATATAAGTGCAGCACAGTAATGTTTTATACACAAACAACACTGTCTTTTCCATATTGCATCGTGCGATTATGCCAAAGTCGTATGTGCTTGAAACACCAGTAAGCTCGGAAAGTGAGTCAGAAGACATTATACCAAATGTCAATGTACTTGAGCACAATGAATCTGAAGTGAGTACACTTCAAGACAATGTACCAAACGTTGAATCTGAGGAGGGTGAATCTGAGGAGGGTGAATCTGAGGAGGGTGAATCTGAGGAGGGTGAATCTGAGGAGGGCGAATGTGAGGAGGGCGAATGTGAAAATGGCGAATGTGAAAAGGGCGAATGTGAGGAGGGCGAATGTGAAAATGGCGAATGTGAAAAGGGCGAATGTGAAAAGGGCGAATGTGAGGAGGGCGAATGTGAAAATGGCGAATGTGAAAAGGGCGAATGTGAAAAGGGCGAATGTGAAAACGACGAATGTGGAAACGGCGAATGTGGAAACGTGCAAGAAATGTCGTTACTGAAAACCGGCCATACAGACACAAACACAAGTGTTCCATTCTCGACCGACCAAGCTCAATTGTTGCAACAAATAGAAAAAGATCTTCTAAAACGTGAGATTAATCTGTACATGGAGGAGCGCAAAACATTTTTGAAAACATGTGCGACAGGTCTGCTTAAACAAGAAAATAAAAAAATCGAAAATGGACAACCACCACAGTCCGAAGAAGATCTGATTGCAAACTGGATTGTCGAAATCGAAAAACGTTGGACTGAGTACAACGTAGAATGCAATACACTACGGAAATACCCTATATTTTAAGCGTAAGCCCCGGTGTGCAATTAAAATTGCGCAAGCGTAATAACAGACAATGGGCAATATACCGCAAAAAAACGACTGCGCGTGATTACATACATTATGTTAACATTCTGAAAGACTAAAGTTCTGTCGATTTTTTAGATTGCAGCGGCATACGGCCAAAAAACATACAAACAACGCCTGTTGCCTCAGCCATGACGTGTCGTGTGTCGTGTTGTTTATATAAAAATGAAGCTACCACACGATTTCCTCTTGTCTAGTGTGTGGCTGGTGCCGATGCGTTTCTGCATGACATTCCTGGTGTTTATAGCGACGTTTTTGGTCTTTGGCATGGCACAACAAAGACCCTGTTCACATGGCCGTTTCCGGACAGTCGAGACAGACCCATGTGTTGCTTGTGCCCCAAACTATGTTTTCGACGAGGATGTGCGCGCCACAGGCGTTGTAGATGCATGCGTGTGTCGCAGTGGCTTCGAGGCAGCAAACGTGCCAGACGAGTGTGTAATGTGCCCTCCTGGCAAAATTTCCCTGCAAAACACACCGTGCACCCCCTGCGCAGTAGGCACGTTTGCGAGCTTCAGCGGACAGACCTCATGCACAACGTGTCAGACACCGGACATGTGTATCTCCCCAGGTTGCATTCATTGCAAAAACAAGCATGTGATTTCAAGTGAAGCATGTCCTGTACCACAACGCAAGATGCAACCCGGCGATGATTTTTCACTTTTCAAGACATGAGTAGCTGCTCGATAATGAGGTCCAAAACCTCGACGGAAAGATGGTTCATGAATACACGATCGGGTGAGTGTGCCGTATGTGTGCCAATGTCCAAATGAACTCCAACGAGGAAGGCCTGCACTTTGCCGAGGGTGTTTATGGACAACGACCGGTATAGACCAATGGCATATCGCAGCTGGTGCACTCGTTGAAACGTGCTAACGTGGCCATTTTGTGCTATCCCCTGGAAATATCCGAGGCCCCCAAAGCCATTGCACGCACTCGAAGTCACGAGATAACTGACAGTGTCGGGCACGATGTCTGGTGGTGGTATTTGCAGCTTCATCTTGCCGCACGTCATGACAACGTTGCCCGTTGTGATGATTGCAGCGTGTGTTTTTCCGGCTGCAATGGCAATCACACGGGTTGGCGTTCTGCCTCTGCCAGCCACTGCAAAAAACGGCAGCACGACATTTTTGAAGTGACACGCGTAAGCGTCTTGCCCGCTATCGATACCAAGACCCAGTTTGCAACTTCCAGCCACCCACAGGGACCCCTTTTCGGTCAGCACCATGGTGTGATGCCCGCCACAACACACCTGCACTGGTATGTCTGGCATATTCAAAAGACACGTTACGTGGAACGGGTCCGAGGAGCATCCGTTTTTCGTGCCATTGCCGAGTTTGCCATACATGTTCATGCCCCACGTCCATATTTTGTGGTCGCTTGTAATACAGGCACAGTGCTCGTGTCCAATAGAAACACATTCCACAGCAAACGTGGCATTGTCGCTGCTGTTGCAATCCTGTTTGACGAGTATGGGTGTTGTCTGGGGACGCATTTTCGAGCGGTCGGCGCCAGGTATTTGCGAGTGAATGTTACACCCCCACATGTATAGACGGCGGTCTTGGCGGATCATGCCGCATGTGTGTGCTCCCGAAGCAATGGACTGGATTTTTTCGTGCGCTGACAGCAACTGGTCGTTGTCGGGGGCAGGATGCATGACAACGAATCGTGTGATAGAATGTGAGAGAGGTATGTCGCCACGCCCTAGCTGTCCGCGGCTATTGTCTCCACATGTCAATACCAGGCCATCGCATGTCAAGGCCACGGTGTGGCTATTCCCGCACACCACCTGCCAGATGGGTGGCATCACGACAATCTCATACGTTCCAGCAGTGCACAAGAACATGACGGGTCCCGGCAGCGAGCTTGTATCGGCGTCTCCTTGCGCCAGTTGTCCGTGTGTATTGCTGCCCCACGAAAAAAGACGATTGTCGGTCGTTGTGGCAAAGGTGGAGCTGCCACAGGTGTGCACAGACCTAAAACGCGGCACGTTCTTCTCGCTGCGCAGCACCTGGAAATACTCGCGCGAGAGAGCCTTGACACACGCCCAGCAGTTCTTGTTGCAGTGTTTGGGCGCGTTTGCAAAGCCCAGCTGCATGTTGTGGTTGAGTCCAGTGCTCCAAATCTCACCCTCACTGCTCAGCACCATAGTCGTGCCAGTTCCACAGGCCACAACATTACGTGGTCCTTTTGCTACACACGAATACAATGTTTGTGCCATGTGAAACACCTTGCTTGCATACACGTGGTCGTCCTGTGCCAGACACAGCAATCTTCTATATATATTCTTATTGTCAGATGTCTTGCCACAAATAGAAAAAAAATCTCAGCTTGCCAAAACACAAACACCACACCATCTCACGATGAGAGGCGTTATGATCATCAGCTTGAAGTCCATGTGTTGCAATGTGTGTATATATTGTGCCATCTTTATTGGACAATCCCGCAACTTGTAGCGGACGGTCAGCTTTTGCGCAATGCATCTTGTTATATATATGTGTATTACAACGCCGAATGATGTGGCAGAAACATTTTCAAAATTGAGTGTATTGTGTCCTCGAATACAACTTACATGAGCTGTTTCAACAAACACGACAACACATCAGAATGGCCACTTCCAGGTCTAGTGACATGTCTGGTGCTAAGCTCGTCGTGTCGGCACTCGCAATGCGGCGTGTGTGTTGTTTCGACAAGAAAAGTTGCCAGGGGGCAATCACTGGACTGAATGAGACTACATGTACCTGCGGACCTGCCATTCAGCACAAGCGTTGTTGTTTGCAGCTTATATACTTACATGAAAATGCGGGTGAGTGTGCATAGGCGTAGTGTTGGGAGGAGGCGTAAGTATTTCACCCAAAATAGCCAAAAATGCCTATAAAATGTGCGAGAGGCGCCCACTTGCTCTACAGTCGAGACCCGCCACGATTATCATGGAGCACGTTTTGGACAACGCACTGGCCAATGTTGAGATGTATCCTACCTGCATGGCGAAGCCTGCCAACTACGAGGCGTCTGCGTCCGTTGCCACCAAGGAGGCTGGTACCATCAAGGATCCCATGCTAAACATCAGAGCCCGTGCTGCGTCGTTGTACATGAGGAATGGCCAGCGCAATGCCATCGAGTGTGCCAACAGGAACGTCGTGTTGGACGAGCACAATCGCGTGGTGCCAACGGGAATCATGAAAACTTTACAAGAACGTCTGAACGAGAGGCGCTTCCAGACCACGGGTGTTGTCATAATCAGCAAACCGGCAACCATTCCCATTGCAAACAACATTATCAAGAAGCGTTCGCGAAAGGGCAAAAAGTGTGTTGAGGAGCCAGAAGTAGTCAAGAGTATCATCACCACACCCAAGCCAATCATGACTGCTTTGGACCTGGCACTCGGTTTTGAGGATTATGTGTGATGGTGAGTCGCGATAGTGTGCAAACGGGTGCCACATGGTGTGTGTTTATTTTTGAATAAAGGGCACTCGATACTACCATGAAGGTGTGTTTCTGTGCGCATTGTGTCAGTGCAGGCTTTACCATCGGCGTCAGACATGTTCGCGCAGGGTGCGCATCGCTGTGAAGGATGATGCAATCTCCTGCGAATACACTGGTACAAACTGCCAGCTTGATGCAATGCGGCGCTCGGTCGGTGAGTAGAACCGCACATAAACTGAAAATCCAGGCGAAACCTGCAATTGTATAGACTGTGTAGGCAGAGTGTTTAACATGAGAAGTTGCAGCAGCTAAACACAAGCATCAAACGTATGCCGGCAATCACGCACCTTGATGTGCGCATCGTCCACGGCAAGCTGGAACCCCCCGATGAAATCGAGATTGAGCTTGTCACACTCTGACAGCCTGAAGTTGGCCCATAACCCGCCGGCATCTAGACCGGTGTCGACATGCTCGACCACTACACGCGTGCTGTTGGTAAGATGCAGTGCGGCAGCGAGCTTTTTCCGCACCACGACGAGGTCTGGGGTGCACGGGTCCGCTGTTGCTGAGCTGCCCTCAACATCGCCGTCGTGGTCCACATCCGGGGCTGCCCGGTGGCGCTTGCGGGTGTGCATGTGTGTCCCGAGCTGGTACTCTACGTTTTTCTCGGCAAACTCACCGGTGATGCCGACAATCTCTAGGGGGTTGTCATGCACAAACTCGACATGCATGGTGTTTTTGATCAGGAGTGGGCCGTGGATGCGGAATGGGTACATCATGCATATTGTATAGACCAGCGAGCTATCAACAACGGCCCCGTTTTTCAGTGTCAAGACCAACACGTCGCGATCGTCGGATTGCACCAGACTCCATTTTGAAAAATTATGCTCGAATTTGTCGTGCAGCAAAATCACCTTTATTATGTTGGCAATATGCCCGGGAACTTGCTTGCGGTCCACCTTTCCAGCAGCTGGGGGTGCGCTTGTGGACAATATTTTAGACAGAACAGAGAGACCCGATTTTGCTGGCGGGTCCTGCCGTGTTTTGGCCACCGCGGGTGCAGTGCTATGTGCAGAAGCCATCAAAGCAATGGCAACACCTCCTTTGCTTGCAAGCGCAACGGTGCATATATATGCTTTATTGCCGAAAAAACGCAAAACACGCGCCTCGCAACAGCTGACTCTCAACACATACATTTGCTGTGGCTAGAGCGGGCATGCATGGTCTGGCTACCAAAGGTTACCGGCATAAAACAGCCTCTGCGTGTGTATACAGTGACATGGCGCATATTTTGCGCAATTGTAAACTCCTTGCAACAGTTCGAAACAGGCCTCCTTTTGCGCACCGACTGTCTTTGTGTAGAACTCGTGGCAGCATACGCCGGCGTCAAACATACGGGCCTTTCAGAGATACGGGGCTCTTGCCTACTGTGCGTTTCACCAACATGCCTACTTTCAGTGGTCGTGTGATGTTGAATTTTGGAGGAATGTGCTTCACCATATTTTTTGCAGAAATTGCCGCGTTCACGCCCGTCTGTCCTGCTTTGAGCTGTTTCACCATGTCTCTCCGTGTGTCGAGCGTTTCTTATATAGCATTGTGTGTATTGCGGCGTATTTTCCATCGAGGGCTGGCAAAATACCACGCGAATCTCGGAATCTGCGCAATCCAGCGCAAAACCTGGCGATGCTGCACCGGCAAGAAAATACATGTGTGCACCAATGTCGGGCACGCGCCTGCCGTTGGCATGGCAAACACGACCACCGCGCGTCTATGATTTACACGATTGCTGCCATCCAGCGCCTGAAACTGCGTTTTTGCATCGATGCTGTGAGTGCACGCAGTGCGGCACTGCTGCTGCATGCGACGCAGATTCTGCAGCAGATAATCAACTCGCAGCCGCACGACGAAGCACAGGCCCAAGAGCTCACGTCACAACACAGCACGCTCACCGAGAACATGCTGTGCACCTGGAGGCCAACCTACTGTATCGACATTTTCCTGTATTTTGGTGCAGATTGCAAAATCACAGTGGGCTTGCCCATGCAAACGGACGAGCAGGTACTGCCACCACTTGGCCTCTCATGGCGGCGCTTTCCACAACAGGGCCCCGGGCAAAACGACATCACGAGTGGCAACAAAAAGCTACACGATGCACTGCAGCACCAGACTCGTTTCACGGCTAGCGAGTGGCAGGCGTTTGGCATCACAAAAGTAGAGCCCGGTGACTTTATCACCGTGGGCGATGTTTGCTATCTGCCGGATGTGGACACCCCCCCTCACGTCGAGATCAAATATTTCGCCCCCGAGGACGATGCCAAGTGTAGCAACAGCGTTGATATCCCAGAGTGTGTGTGTTTTGCACATCTCACGTGCGACACTGACGAGGACGACAACCACACGATGGTGGCGCTAGTGTACGACATCCTGACAAAAGAAAACACCGCGCACACGCGCGAGCGCTACGAGTACCTGCGATCCATTACAGAACTGCTTTCGACTGTCACGATCGGCGAAGCCTGCATCCGTGTGCAGTGGGCGGGAGATCCCTGCATGTACGATCGTTTGCACGACCTTGTTCTGCCGCATGCCCACGACAAGATCGTGCTGTATGGAAATCGCCACAAGTACTCTCAGTACGCACTGCACTCCGGAGACAAGACGCACGCGCAGAACCACAAGAATGTATTCTTGTGATGAAATCACGTATTTCAACAAGAAAATATCACAAAAATCTGTAGCTTTTTTCACCAAGTCGCCCGTGTTGCAATAATCCAATGTACAATGCCCGTCGCAAGACACACCTTCCGACCCCTTAGTATATAAATAACATCGTGAGTATAACCTCCAGTGCACACACCGAACATGTATCCTCATATTGAGCCCCACATGTCATACGCGGCCCAGAGCGAATGGATGCAATGCAAAATCGATTTTTTGGATGATAGATTGCAGCGAAGCAATATTGCCGCGACACGAGAAATATTAATAAAGAAAATCGCATACTGCATGAATTTGCGCGACCACCTGATGGATCTAAGTACCGGCATGAGGTCCGACCCAGTCATCTTATGAGTGATAAATGGGACTCAATTCTCTCTTGACGTAAATGTACCCTCACTTTAACACGTCTTCACGTCGAAATCATCCACAAGCACGATGGAAGTAAGAGGATGAAACACGGTAGATGGCCACTATATTTTGCGGAATAAAAACGACCAAAACCTACGCCTGAGATCTTGCCATGTGCTCTTGTCATGGTGCACTAGGACACAAGCAAAACAGTCTTGTGAAATACACATGTTCGGGCCACAACCAGCATTTGACATGTTATTTTTATTAAAAACGCCATGGTACGGGGCTACACACAGATGCTCACGTAATCATCGAGGATCTCAACGTGAACGTCCATGTCGGTCGACTCTTCGAGTGTGATTTCGACAAACGATTTGTAGATATTCAGCAGCCATGTGTCGCATTTTTGTGTAATGAATTTGTAGAAATAATGCACCAGGCGCTCCATTGTGCACTTGTCATGCGCAAAATACTGCCCGATGAAATCTGTAAATACGAGCCTGGTGTAGCGCTGCCCCACCTGTGTTCTCATGTCGTTCACTTCGGAGACGATAATCTCAATTTCGCTTTCCGTCATGTAGCTCGTGAAAGTCACCAGTTGGAAAAGAACCTGCATGTCGGGTTGTGTCGCGTTTTCTACACTGAGAATGATGCACACCCCGCCTAGCACCTCGGGCTTCATTTTCATAAACCATTCCAACTCGTGCTCGATAACCCAGTCCAAAAACATAACGGCCTGGATCACTGTGGCCTCACGCACGACAGTCTCGCCATTAATTTGCGAAAAGTGTCGGATCTGCTCCATCTTGCGCACACACGCCATGCGCAGCGTCACGATGCTGGGTAGGAGCGGCGTGCGGTGGAGCTGAATGCATGTGCTGTGCTCAAACATCCAGCGCAATACACGCCGTCTGTCGTGTACCGCCTGTACTGCGCTCTTGAGGTCACTAAATTCGTCTGTGCAATCTGGCATGTCGTTGTCCAAAAACATCGTGTCGAGTTCGACGACAACGTTGTCTTCAGTGCCCTTTGGTGATAGTACACACGGCATGTCCTCGTCGCAATATAGAGACATTTCATTACTTTGCATCGCCATGTTGTGTCTGAAATTGGGCTACGCTGTATATGGTTAGCAAAACCGCTCGCATATATATGTATACTGCGGCAAGTGTTCTATTTCCGGAGGCAATTTTTTGGGTGCGCCCGGCAGCCACATTGTCAAGTGCGCGTATCTGCAACAGACGCATGCTGTAAACGGCGTGTAGCACCCAGAGAAGCATGCAAAAAAGGGTGCGCGAGCGCATCATAGCCGTCGGCATGCGTCTGGTGTTCAAGTCCAACATGAAAATGCGGCACGGCGCAGTCATTACCAGTGCTACGGGCAAAATTATGGCCACCGGCTACAACTGGCGTCTTTGCAATCTGCATCATGCCTACAGTATCCATGCCGAGCAGTCGGCGGTGAACAACATGTATTGCACCTGCAAAAACCTGCCTCGCAACACCATGCTACACCTTTTTGTCATTCGCGTCCTCGAAAACGGGGCTCTGGCCAACTCGGCGCCCTGCGCGCGCTGCCGCATGTGTATCAACAACGTGCGGTCGATTCGCAAGGTATTCTACTCGAATTCGCCCGTCTAAACACAAGCGATTCGAGTCATATTCACGACGGGTCTCGTTTCTGTGCAGCTCACACGCAAAGAAGGGCAGCGCTTGACCATTATGAAAACTCTCTAAATGGGCATTTTATTAAAAACAAATCGCGCAATCTGGTGCACCGTGTGGTAGATTCACAGACAGACACGGTCGCTTGGTGTGGTGCCATGTTTGGGGTGCTAGGCAAGCATTTGCAGGTCGGACACACATATCGTCTTGCGTTTGGCGTGCTTGGCGTGCTTGTTGGCGTGCTTGAATTTTTCGACAATAAAGCCCTCGGCGGCCTCTTGGAGTGCCTCGATAGCCTTTTTTTGGTACAGGATCTTCACGCCCATCTCGGCGGTGATTTGCTTGACGAGTTTGCGAAAAGGTCCTTTCTGCACAAGCAGGTCTGTCGTGGTCTGCAGCTTCTTGATCACGCGCAGCGCCACGGTTCCGCTCTTGAAACGGTATTTGCGTTTTTTCACCTCTGTCTCGGCCGCAGCAGGCACAGGTGAGCCGGGAGGCGTGTCCATCGTGACCAACATTGTGTTTAAAGGTTGTGGTGTACGGCAACGCACACACCTATGGCCGAATGTGCCGCAAACGATGCCAGCGTGCGAATGTAGGCTTGGTTTTCTTTTTTCACACCGCGTCATGAGTATATTAGAGCTCGTATGATAGTCCATTACAACATGAGACGAGCATCGCAGCATTTGTATATTTCCACATAATTTGCTACATTTTTAGGCATTTCATTTCATTTTATGTTGTTTTATCAAGTCTATTGATGGTTGAAAAATGATTTTTTTGATTGTGTACATCTATATATGAACGGATTCTTGCAGACACACCGCATTCTTCGTAAAATCGTCTATTGGACATGAAAAGGTATAGTATTCTATGTCTGGTGCTGTACTTCGTACTGAGAATCGCGAATGTATCTGGCGAATGTGTCCCTTTTCTTGAACAAGTTTTTTCTACCGACGCGTCTATGATCTTTTCCGCAATACCATATACCCCAACGGAAATCAACGCAGACACTGTGTTGGCTCGGCCTGACTCCACGGCATTTGCTGTGTCGGCACGAGGCAAAATGACCACGAGTTCCACATCTCAGCGAAAATTTTTGACATTGGGCCAAAAAGGCACCTATACAATTCCACTGCAAATAACAGTTGGTGATAAGCTTTTTTTTATGACATTCATACAAGGAAATGACCTTGTTTCTTCTATGATAGAGAACGTCCCACAGGGCTTGAAATTCCAGAGCCCTGTTGAATTTGACCTGTTATTGGTAATACAAAAGTCTCCAAGAAGACTTTATCTTTATATCAATGGTATTGAGATGACTCACCTGCGAAGTGGTGAGGACATGTCGTGGCCATCTACGACATACTACACACTGAATTTTGAATTTTGGCAAGAGATCTCAAACGTGGTAATTTACAACAAGATGGTAACTCCTCAAACAAAGTGCACCCTGTGTGTTGCAGGAGAATTGCCACCCACTTGTCAGTCTTGTGGTGGAACTGGATATTTGCTGGAGGGTACAAGCGCGTGTTCATCTTGCCCTCTGAATTCAAAATCGCCTATACGGAGCACCCGTTTGACACAATGTGCGTGCAATGTTGGCTTTACGGGAACAAACGGAAACATATGCACTGCATGTCCAGCTGGGAAATATAACACGGGGAGTGGTAGTGCAGTTTGCAATGACTGTCCGCAATCTTCTAACTCATCATCTGGCAGCACAGTCTGCATATGCAACGCTGGCTTTACCAGATCCAGCAGTGGACTGTGCGAGTCTTGTGCCGCCGGGAAATTCAAAAACAGTAATGGGGATGTCAAGTGCACAGACTGTATAGCAGGAAAGCATTCCTCCGTTGTCGGAGCAACGTCAGATGTATGCACACTTTGTCCGCAGAATTCAGTATCTGCAATCGCCAGTGACCACATCACAGACTGTATATGTAAGGTTGGTTTCACAGGACAAAACGGCGCACTTTGCGTGTCTTGCGTCGCCGGGAAATTCAAAAACAGTAATGGGGATGTCAAGTGCACAGACTGTATAGCAGGAAAGTATTCCTCCGTTGTCGGAGCAACGTCAGATGTATGCACACTTTGTCCGCAGAATTCAGTATCTGCAATCGCCAGTGACCACATCACAGACTGTATATGTAAGGTTGGTTTCACAGGACAAAACGGCGCACTTTGCGTGTCTTGCGTCGCCGGGAAATTCCAAAACAGCAATGGGGATGTAAAGTGCACAGACTGTATAGCAGGAAAGTATTCCTCCGTTGTCGGAGCAACGTCAGATGTATGCACACTTTGTCTGGAGAATTCAGTATCTGCAATCGCCAGTGACGACATCACAGACTGTAAATGCAAGGTTGGATGGACAGGAAGTGGGGGAAGTGTGTCCTGCTCAGCCTGTAATCTAGGCACATACAAAAACTCCATCGGTAGTGACGCGTGCCAGAATTGTATGGCTGGAACTTACTCTGATACGCCGAGTGCGAGTACGTCAGATGTATGCATAGCTTGTCCTGTCAATTCCGACGCAGTTGAAGCGAGTGACAGTCCAACGCACTGTATATGCAACGCCGGCTTCTCGGGGGTGCGTGGACAGGTGTGTATACAGTGTCCTATTTCGAAATACAGGGCACAACCCACGAGCTTTGCATAATGCACGGGGTTCCATGAAGGTGTCTTGCTTCGACAGTGGGATTTGAGAATCACAACGTGATATTGTTATCGAGTACATAAAAGTTTGGTCTTGATTTCTGTGTGAACGAATGCTTTTGTGTATTGTGTTTTGAATGAGGCAGTATCAAACACGCGCGCGTTTATTGCAAAGAGTGGCGCTTTCATGGCGAAAACGCCCACCTGGGATTTGAGAATCACAACGTGATATTGTTATCGAGTACATAAAAGTTTGGTCTTGATTTCTGTGTGAACGAATACTTTTGTGTATGGTGTTTTGAATGAGGCAGTATCAAACACGCGCGCGTTTATTGCAAAGAGTGGCGCTTTCATGGCGAAAACGCCCACCTACCAGCCTACACGACGCCGGCAGTGCAGTCTGCTCGATATTCTTGTTGTGAGGGTGGTGTCCGTATATAGAGACAGGCGCAGCGGTGTGCTTGGCGTTTTTTGTCACATTTTCCTGCGAATCCCAAGCACACATGGCAACAAGTGCTGGTGCTGGTGCTGTGCGTATCGACGACTTTTTCTTCACGGAATATGTTGCCAATTCGTGCGCCGCGGTGCATCACGACGAGGACGACGAGGCACACAGCGGGATGACCAAGACGGCACGCGACTTCCTCAAGAAGAAATTCGGCACCATTTCGCGCTTCTACTCTAATATCACCACAGCAGACACGGCAGACGTCAACGGATTCTCCCGCATCAACACGCTGCGCAAAGCACTGGCAGCCCTCGACCGTGGCGGCTGGGAGCGGTCGTACCATCAGCGCATTTTCCATGTACGTTGGCATGGAAAAATGCATGCATCACCTTGCTCGCTGTGACCTGACGCTGTTGTAGTATACTTGTGCTGTGTGCAGGAGTCATTTCTCAACTCAGTGGTTCGAGTGCTCTTCAAAACAGACCCTCCTGGATTTTTCGAGCGCTCATATCCACGATTGCTCGAGATGAACACGTGGCAAAGCATCAACCAGGAAATCCTGTGAGATCTTCGCGTAATGCACGTGTTTTCACAAGTCTGTGTGGGTTTTCCGCTGTATGTCTGTGGAGCACAAGCGACACAGCCACACACACACATACAGACTACAAAGCTGACTTGGACGTATCTACTTGGTGTCATACGCAGCATTTCCACGCCTCGACGCTTTGGCAAGACCATCTCAGTGTGCCTTTTCGTCGCAGCGCTGGTTTTTGCCTGTCCCAACGTCGAGATATCCATTTACAGTACATGTGAGTACCAAGCGCGTTGTTCACCTTGAAGTATGGTGGGCGTTTTGAGTTGACATTCAAATTCAACCTGTTCACCGTTGGTGGCTCTGTCTCTGGTCCCCATTAGTTTCTTTTGTCTTTTATATGGCAGTTCTCCCACAGCTAGGCATCTATTCCTTAGGGCTCTGCCCAGTTCCTCCATTCGTACCCATTGTACTCCTTCCACTGCGTGTGATACGCGGGTTGAGGGCAGGTTCCTCGTGGAGGTGAGGCTTTCATGTAGAAGTGTACAAATTAGTTTGGGCATGGTCGTTGCCCAGTCCTCTTCTTGCAATCCTTCCTCAACTCTCACTATTTCTGAGTTTGCCTTGCATGTTAACATTGTGCGGTGTGTTTGTTCACGTGTGCGCAGGCAAGCGCATTAGCCAGAAACTGCTGCGCAACTGCGTCAAGTTCCTCTCCATCATCCATGACGTCCTGAAAATCGCCCCCATGGAGTATATCAAGCAGAGCAGCGACGAAATCGACATACGGGGCCCGGAATCCAAGTACGACAGCAGGAAAATCAACTCATACCCGTCCAAGGTGGGTATTGTGTGCCTTTCAGTCGAGTTTTCAGGCGTTTCGCTGCTGTCCGGGTGTGGGCCCATTTTTGTCTGTTTTGGCCAGCACAGACAGCCGCAATGCTGCGAAAAAACTAATGGGCTGTGCGTACCAGCTGCTAAGCGGCTGCTACCTCGGCTTTTACGGGGCTCATACCCCTGGCAGCCCATAGTCGTGATTACATGCCGAAGATGTGAAAAAGTGCAAACACGACTGGGCACACGCACCGTGTCTGAGTTTAATCACAAAAAAACAACACAAACACGGTTGAACGTGAACATACTATGCACTATTGTAATGCATTGACATTCTTCGCCGACTGACACTATATAAGAGTAATACGAAAGGAAGAAAACGAAAATGTCGTTTATGAAACCAACGGCTGCCAATGTGAATGGCCCAAACAGTTTTAACGTCCCTAACATCGCGCCCACGGGCTCGAATTTCATGGTTAATAATCCGGGGTTTGACCCACGCCCTCAGATTCAAGTGACGGCATCTGACGTTACTCGCCCGACTATGCCACCGTACAATGGGTACGGGGCGCCAATGTCATCGCAATTTCCCATGCACCATGGGCCCAACATGCCACATACCGCCCGCAATATGTCTCCATACACAACACCAGGTTCCCCATTCGATCCGTACCGTGGGACAGGCCCCCATGGGTATGGGCGGTATTAAGAGGCAAGCACACTGTGACGCCGCAAAAAATATTGAGTCCATTCACAGCAAAGTCGACCCACGAGAGAGAGTCTTTCTGTTTTTGGAATAAAATTGTACTATAATCGCTTCGTCTAGATATAAACAGTGAGCGCCCGGCTGCACCGGCAGCGGCTTCACACACACCGAAAGCAACTATGAAGACTGTGTTTTGCATATTTGAGCAATAAAAACTATATCATGATTTGCCTGTCCGGTGGCAAGCGACAAGTTGTGTACAATGTCGGCTTCAGTGGCGAGTGTACAGGAGGCCGAGCTGTATCTGCAGTCCGTGCACACAAAGACAAACAGCTCTTCGCGACATGAGCAGATACGCGAGCTGGTCACGTTGGCCACCAATATCCTTGCCACAAAATCGTCCATGCCGTATAGCATTTCGGCCAAGTCAGACAGTGTTGTGAACCTGCTCATCCAGACCTCGGAACACCTGCAACAAGAGGAAGACAGCCTGTGCGCTCGCCAGGCACAAAACCTGAATCAAGCCAACTCACCGACAGGAACGACAGTGTTGGCATCTGGGACCCTCGGTGTGGCACAGGTGACGATAGACGACCCCACAAAACAGTACCTGAACGAGCCACTGAACAGCAGCACGGAAGAGATTGGCGACATCGAGTGGGAGGCCATGGTGGCCGGTGACGTGAAATTTGAGCATGTTGTGGGGTGTGCGATGGCCATTGATGCAATCCGCGAGTCGGTGGTAATTCCCATGCTGTATCCCGAGCTCTTCAAGCGCCTCAATGTCAAGCGCAGTAACGGCATCATGCTGTACGGCCCACCTGGCACAGGGAAATCCATGATTGCGCGCGCCACGGCCTCCGAGGTGCAGGCCTGTTTTTTCAACGCGTCGTGCGCAGACTTGACTTCGCGCTGGGTGGGCGGCAGCGAAAAAAAGCTCAAGTCGCTGTTTGCAGCCGCTGTCCGCTGCAGTCCGTCCATCATTTTTTTCGACGAGGTTGACTCCATTGCATGCAAACGCGAGGGCGATGGCTCCATTGCCGACCAGCGACTCACCAACCAGTTGCTAATCGAGCTCGACAAGATTTTCCTTGCACAACAGCAGGTTTTCGTCATTGCGGCAACGAATCTGCCGTGGCAAATCGACCTTGCCGTCATGCGCAGGTTCCCACACACCGTCTACATTGAACTCCCAGATTTGTCGAGCCGCAAACACATGTTCCGCTCTTTTTTCGACACCACAGTCTGTTCCGACGAGCACGTGCATGAGCTTGCAAGCATCTCCACAAACATGTCTGGATCCGATATTGCCAATATTGTCAACAGCGTGCTGTTCGAGCCCATCCGCACGCTGTGCAAGGCCGAGTATTTTCTCGCGACAACCTCCCGAGAACACGCCATGCCCTCGGCGGATGCTGCTGGCACCGGCGACAGCGTCGGGATACGCAAAACGTGCATTGCAGTGGCAACGAACAGTGATATTACCAAGTATACGATGCACGAGCCAACACCGGTCGGTGATGAGCATGTGCGCTTGCTCAGTACCACGCTGCCGCAAATAGTGAAGGAATACGGCGAAAGCAGCATCACAATGCCGGTGGTGGACTATAACTGCATCCATGCCAAAGTGTGTTCGTTCCGGCATACCGTGTCGTCGGAGTATCTGCACCAATATGTCAAGTTCCACAGCCAACGCAGTTGAGCCTGATTAGTGCGTTTCTTAGTGTCGTTTGAATTGTGATTGGTCCATCAAACAGCAGCTTTTGCACAATTCAATAATGTCAACATTTTACAGTCCTCTGTCGTACAACCCCATCAGCGCAAGCAGTCCCTTGTGTGGTGTAGGCACAAACTGCATGTTGTGCTTTAATAAACGCTCTATCAATTCCGCTGAGGTGTTGTTGTATAAACACATGTCACCAAGGCGATCTCGCAGTCCCATGGTAACAGCCAATCCTTCCAGTGGATGCGCCATGAGCCAAGAGCCTACATGCCAGTGCCCAATGCGAGAATTCCCAAAAAGTGTCGAGCTCAGCGGGTGTGGAATCGCAACATTTCCGTCCTGAAAGTCTGCGCAACCCAGGCCTCCCGGAGACTGGTTTCCAGACGGATGTTGGTGCATTGCTCGCCCACAGGTGTACACAGTCCCGTCCTGCATCACAAAGACAGAGTGTTTTCTTCCGGCAGCCACCGTCGCAACGTTGCCGTTTGTGAACATGGCCATGTCTGGCAGCAACGTTGGCTGTAGCAGGTCGACTGTGTCTTGTATACCAAGTGCGAAATCGTTTGTCGAGCCACACGCCCATACCCTATCATCTGTACCAACAATCAAAGTGTGTTTGTTACTGCATGCCACCATTCGCACCCCCTTTCCACCAAATCGTTCAGATCCACCCACACGCACAGGTATCATAGCGTTTTGAGTTGTGCCGGTCCCCAACTGCCCGTATCCCCCATAACCACACACCCATAACACGCCGTCTGCGGTCACCACCATTGTCGTCCAAGCGCAAGCTGCCACGTATACCACCCTTGAGCCGTGAAAAGTTGCTGGCGGCACCATGACAGGTATTGCGACATTATCCATTCCGTCGAGTACACCGCAACACAATTGCCCATAAATGTTGTTACCCCATGCCCACAACATGCCCTCCGTATCGATGGCCAGCACATGGGATGCACCACTGGCCACCATGACGATTTTTTTGCCAAGGAATTGCTGTGGTGGGATATGGTGATACAAGTCGTCATCAGTGTGCGTTCCAACATGTTGTGCGCGTCCACATGTCCACACCCCTCCCTCCCCCGTCAGTACGATACTGCAAAAATCACCACATGCCGCCATGATGACTGGCGATTCGTCGAATGTTGCACTGTCAATGTATACCGGAGCGCTGTTTCTAAGCAGGGGTCTATGCTTGTTTCCCTGTCCCAGCCCCAATACAGACCCCCACGTAAACAAGGACCCTTCTTTGGTGACGACGGCATTGGAAAAATTGCTCGACGCTACCATGCCTACTTCTTCGCCAGCAAACACAGTGTCATGACTGATTCGATACGGTATGGGCTGGTGATCCCTGACAAGGGTCCCCGTTCCCAAAATGCCATTCGTGTTTGATCCAAACACATACAGGTCGCCATGCTCCGTCACCGCAAACGTGCAAAAGACTCCACAGGAAACCGACATGCCGCTTGGCTTAGGCGATGTGAAATTGCAGATGCATTTGCCAACCACTTGTCTCTGATATACATAAGCACACACCACACTTTGACATGTAATGACAGCATTTTATTACAACTTGCACATTCGCATGAAAAAATCAAGTCTGCGTCGCACACCAGGCCAAAATGTGCACACATTCGAGAATGCAGGGGGGCAACATGCTATGGTGCCACACTGCTGGCAGACGCTTCTGTGGTGTCGTCTTGTGTTTTTCTTTTCTTGTGAGAGTCTGCCTGCTGCATGTGCTCTATAATGGCAGATTTTTCGAGCAGGATGCGCTTCTGCTTGTCGTCCAAGAGCGCAATCTGCTGCATTATCTTGCGGTACTCGACCACCATCGTGTCCACCATATCCAGCATTTGCGGCTTGAAGGCGGCTGTTTCCCTATGTTGCTGCTCGGAGTCACTGGCAGCGCGACTGATTTTTTCCTTCAACTTGCTGTTTTCGTCGCGCATTACCTTGTTGCGCATGCGCACACTTTCCACCTCCACCTCCACCATGCCAATCTTGATTACATGGGCCTCGATCGACTCGGACAGCACCGTCACGCTTCGTTCCGTTTTGTCCATGTTTTTGCGCAGAATGGAGGTTGTTTTTTTCGAGTCTGAGAGCTCCTTTTCCTGTGCCGCCAGAGCTGCAACGCTTTGCTGCACCTTTTCAACGCCAGCGTCGCGCTGCGCCCTGTATTGCTTCATTTTCTTGCGCAGGTGCACGATTTCATGCCCGCGCTGCTCGAGTACTTGGGCATTTTCCGCTCGGGCACACTCGGCACTTGCTTCGTTCTCAGCGCGCTGTGCCACAATCTGCGTGTTCAGGCCCGTGATCGTCGCACCCAACTGCTGCAGCGCAGTGTTTTTCGAGAGCATCTTGGCGCAGACTTCTCGCTCGAAACGCCCGAATATGTCGCGCATTTCGTCATTGCCCTGCGCCATGTGCCAGCACACACCGCGTGCTGTGCCTCCTTCCGTGGTGTCGTTTTGCCGCACACGGAATAGCCACGCTTACATAGCCTTCCACAAATAAATTGCATGATTTTCAGGCACACACACACTATTTCGGGGACATTTTTTCAGTGTGAGAAATAAATCACGGCAAACGAGAAGAAAAAAAGACCCACCCCGAGGACAGGGGATATGATGTTGATATTTTCCACCACGTAGGCGCACATGGGGTTGGTAAATATGCATGCGTCGCGAATGTACAGGCCTTTCTCCGCGTCCGCCTCGCATTGATTGAGAATTACAAGCGAGTGCACCGAGTCCTTACACACGTGTTTGCTTATTTTCTGGGCCCACGCGCAGTGCAGCAACGGCGTGTCGTACGTTTGCCGGATGCCGATGCAGTCGACGTCTGTGTCACACGCGATGATGCGCTGCGTTGCAGCAAACATGATCTGATTCGCATACATGCACTCGTGTTTGTATGTGTCGCGCGTGTAATTGCAGATTAGCTTGCGATACATGTCTTGGCACGCTGTCGCTGAAATCGTGGCGTTGAGCAGATTGAACTGGTGGTGGCCGATGCGAATGTCAATGTGTGGCGCACCTGTTATGCACATTTTCTTGCGCAGCACCGGAATCACAGGGCCCAGCATGTTTGAGTACACGTCTATGCTGAAAATCAGCTGCGGCGCGGGCACGTCTGGTGTGACGCAGGTGCTCACCGTGGCCGCCACCGTATTGGCTTGCAGGCAGCATCCCATTCCCCAGAAAAGTACGGTACACACAATAAAACCAGCGTGTCGCATGGTGGATTCGTTTGGAAATGTATATATACGGCACCTGCAAAACCACATATATACTCGCCGCGGCAGACGAATGTGCGAAATTCTGCAGACATGCGAAAACCAAAACATGTTCCACGGCCACCAAGTCGTCATGTTTTTGGGCGTAATGGTCTTTTATTTTTGCATTTTCAGCATACTCTACTACATCGATCGCTACAACGCCACGCGGTGCACCTATTCCAGCATCCCGCGACACTATAATTGACATGCAGTCAAAAAAAAACTGGAGATATGTAGGGGTACATGGGGTGTGACAAATGGAGTTTATTTTATTTAATAATAACGAAATTAAACGTCAGCGGACAGGTTTTGTGATGCGCCGTTGTCTGCAAACAACATCTGCTTGAGATCATGCAGGTTTCTCGTAAAAACTGTCTCCTCATACGATGATGGATTCAACACTTTCCTCATGCCCTCCAGAATGCGCACGGCCTGGGCGTCGACGATCAGGGACTTGACGCGCGCGTTGCCTTCACAAAGTGCCATCAGCATATAGAACGTCTCTTCAGAGTCGACGTCTCCAGAGCCAGAGGAAACTGCAATGTTCAAAAAGTGCGCAAACGACGACAGGGACAATTGAATAGCCCCGCGGTTGGCCGCATAATCCTGCATATGCTGTTGTTGCTGTGGTTCCCGGCAGCATTGCATTTGGCGCATGATTTCACGGTACAGTTTTTGCATATGATTTACAAGGTCGGTATCATGTGTATGGATTTGCACGGCGTTGAGTGAGCACTGCATAATGTCATATATCGACTTCATTTCAGACATGCACGACCCGACCAAGTGCAGCTGCACCATGATGCACAGTTTTGCGATGTCGGGTGCCTGCACGTAATACCTTTTCATGCCGGCGAGAACCACAGATTCGGCCTTTTTGACGTCAATATCACTCTTGTGCTCGCTAAATCCCTGGTCGTAGATGATGTGTCCATACACGCTGGCCATGTAAACTGCAGCAAGAACCAGGCGCTCGTCTTGCATGTGCGTCATCATTGCGTCGATGATGAGATTTAGCACGTTGTACCTACCTGGTTGCACGAGTTCGTTTTGCAGAAGCGCACCTTCTTCGAGCATGCCGACTGTTATTGCTCGCATGGCGTCCAAACAACTCTGCTGCAATTTGCAATCCGCCAAGTTGTCATGCATCGCGTCGGCCAAGGCGCCGATAAAATAGACCTGAAGTAGGCAGTTCGCATCTGTGGAATCTGCCTGTGTCTGTGGGTAGGAAAAGTAGCCGAGAATGCGGCTGCCATTCTGCTGAATCGATGTACAATCCGAGTGGCATCGCATACCCCACGCCACTACGGCAGGCATTCCAGCCTGCTCCGCGAGACGCACATTTAGTTGGCCCGTCGGCAAGTCACCTACAGTCGTATTGCCGTCATCATGCACAGAGACATATTTTCGGATCTCGCCAAACACAATGTTCATTGTGGCCCTGTCCGCAACAAATTCTTTCATCCCGACAACGAGTTCCGCGATTTCTCCATCAAAGAGCATTCGCGTGATGCCGCGGACCAGTGAGATTGGTGGCGTGATAGGAGTGCCGGCAAAATCTACACAAAAGTTCATCCCTAGTGTTGTGTATGGCGTCGTCCACTCTTTTTCGCGCAAACACATGTCCACCGCTTTGCAGAAGGCTATACACACGGCACGCTGCATTTTCAATAGTGTAATCTGCTGCATCGAGGCAGGCAGTGCAGAAATCACTCCCGCAAGCACATCTCCGTACAAAAGCGAGTGTCTAATAGCAGGCGTTTCTCGTTCCACCGTCTCCATGTCGTCATCTCCGGTAGTCTCCATTTCCAACGCCCTGTCACAACACTTTGTTTGTGTTTCATATATATACGAGGCGTGACGTATTTTCGCCCTATTTGCAGTATCTGCACCCATAGACATTTTGTGTGATATTGGACACACTCGGTCCCAAAATGGCAAAAAATAAAAGCCCCGCTGAAACATCAACATGATCAGACCGCCGTCATCACGAAACAGGGGCGGTCGCGTATACAGTGCTGGCATTCGCACAATGGTATTTCATGCTGCCGCGACAGCGCGTAACAGTGGCTGGCATTTGTTGCTAGTAAGGGCGTATATGGCGGAGACGGTGTGTTAGTATTCAAGTACCAACACACCCGGAAACACAGCAGTCCAAAGCAAAAACCCCCTAAGCATATGCCAACAATGACTGGAACCGCAAACCTAGACGTTTGAACAGGCTCCGACGCTGCATCGCGCATATGCAAGCCTTGCGTGTCCAGCAAAACATCAACATGTCTGGACGTATTTTTTGTTGGAATAACCAGCATTTGCTCGACGCCGGCGAGCAGCAGGTCGCTGGAGCCAGAGATGCTAAACACGCCCACGCTGTGATAATACACAATTACCTCCACCTCGAGGCGGGTATCGCTGGTTCCGGTCTGCGTGGTGTGTGTGGTGCATCGGACTACGGCGCTCGGGGAAAACGATACGACCCTGACGCGTGCAATGGTGTAATTGGAGGCCGAGAGCATCGCGGGGGCCAGCCGCTGCTCGATGGCTTCCATGTTGCCAATCTCGTCTATGAAACAGTACGATGCCAGGCTGTACCGCACCGTCAAGACGAGCATGCGGGAAGAATGGCCAGCAACCGACCAGAATGAGAGCATACTGTCGGAGTTTTCGATGGCGTCGTAGGAGCGCACGAGGAAACTGGTGGTCTGGTTGTGGGCAGTGTCTGCTGCTGAGCGTCGTGTAGCTGGGGTGGCAAGGAGCCGTCGATTGTACACGTCAGATGTGAAGTGCGCCATTGCACGCACGATTTCGAGGCGACTCCCCGGGGTATACGAGGGCCACGTTTTGATGCGCTCCTGCAACATGGCGTGCAAACGTAATGTGATCTGCGTTGTGGGGTTCGACAGGTGTGCGCTCAGGCGTTGTACGTGCCAGTTTTGTTGTGGTGAGTTGTAGTATGGGATACGCAGAACGAGCACGAATTCGCGCATCTCGGCCCCGATTTCCTCGTCGCCCTGCTCAATCTCGATGCCATTGACACGCACTCCAGTGACAAATGACACGATCTGGCACACTTGCTCGCGACCGCCGGCGGTTCGCTCTGCAAAAAAGGCCAGACTTGCCGAAACCTGCATCGACACGAAAAGCGCAATGCTTTCTCTGTCTGCGAGCGGGGCTGCAGGTGTTGAAACGGCGACAGTCACGGCAAAAATGCTGATGGAGTGCTGTGGGTACTGCAGATACGATAGCCCCGCGTCGTTGCGGAATTCGGCCTCACTCCACGGGATATCGTGCGAAATCACGTAACTTTTGCGCAGCGAGGCGTCCACACGGAAGCGCTCGCGCACATTGCTGGCGTGTGTTGCGATGTTGTCGACAAAAGCGCGCGACGACGTGCGCTGACGTTGCGCCCACGATGCTGCCCCTAACCGACACAGCTCTCTATCACTGGCTATTGGAAATATGGCAGTCTTTTCAAACTCGTACATGCTGTGCTGCACCTCGAAGCGCGCAATGCACCCATAAACTCCTTCGATACGGTGCAGCGGGCAGATACGTAGGAGGTCGTCGTCTGGCACCAAGCTGCCGTCAGCGGATTGCGAAAACCCACCCCCTGTCTCCAGCAGGCGCAGGGCGCTGTTTTTCTTCACGTTGCTCACAAAATACATGGTAAACACCGTCACCACGTCGATTTCATATGTGCCGTATGCCCCGGTGCCCATCGCTGTGTCGTCTAACCGCAGCACAAAAGTCAGCGGAGTGCTCAGACTTGTTTGCTGGATTAAAGTGGTTTCCTGCGACTGTCCTACGTCGACATACACTGCAGTGGCGTTGGTGTCAATTTCTCGCGCAACAGTTAGCAGACCCACCAGCATGTCGAACTTCAATAGCTGCCCCAGATTCACGTCCAGGTACACGGCAACTTGGCAGTTTTCTACGAAATTCTCCCGACGAATAGCACTCTTGGTGCTGATGTGCTTGAAGATCCTGGAATTCTCCGCCGTGCGCAGGCGCAACATAAACTTCATAAACAGTGACTTTTGCGTGCCCACTGCCTCTTCCAGCACATGCATGCCGAGCGGGAACGTGTATTCCAACTTCGTATTGCTCATGCTGTAAACCGGCCGGCATATCTGCGCGCGTGTGTGTGTGTGCACAACACAACAGCATCATGACGTCGGTCGAAAACTGTAGAAGATACGTTTTAAAACACATCAAATCCGCAAAAATCGTGTTTGATATGCACAATACAGCACGAAAAATGTGTTTTCCAAACATGTAATAGTGATCTCGAACATGGTGCTGTGCACTTGCACAAGTCCGTGCAAAAAGTTAGCACGCATGTGCTGCTGCATGTGCTGCATCCGCGAGACGGCATGAAATATGTGTTTGTCTTTTGTCACGATATACACTATTTGAAGCCCTGAAAACATATAATATTGCTGGTTTTACATAGGTCGGAAAACTGTAGAAGATACGTTTTAAAACATATCCAATGGGCAAAAATCGTGTTTGATATGCACAATACAGCACGAAAAATGTGTTTTCCAAACATGTAATAGTGATTTCGAACATGGTGCGGTGCACTTGCACAAGTCCGTGCAAAAAGTTAGCACGCATGTGCTACTGCATGTGCTTCATCCGCGAGACGGCATGAAATATGTGTTTGTCTTTTGTCACGATATACACTATTTGAAGCCTTGAAAACAACAAATATTGCTGGGTTTACATAGGTCGGAAAACTGTAGAAGATACGTTTTAAAATACACCAAATGGGCAGAAATCATGCTTGAGATGCACAATACGCCAAACACAGTTGCAAAAGACGCAAACCCCCATATGCCATCACAAAACAGACAGAGAAGTAGACGTACGCTAAGAAGACGACGACCACACGGAAACGCCGCCGCAAAGTTTTTGAAACTATCTCCATCTGGGTTGTAGATGCACGGGTATGGGTTGGTGTCCACGGCTCCGTTCTCAAAAAACGCAATGGACCCGGTGACAGAGTCAATGGGGATGACATCATGGTCAAATGTGATACCCGCTGATGCCGCGCTGGCCGGGAGATTGATGTGAAACGTCACAAACCCCCATGACCGCTTGGGGGACACTGAAGCAGACACAATGTGCATGGTGATGGACACCTCTGGCGTCATGCTATCTGTCTCTTGTGCATTTGTAATGTCGTGGCTGAGCACGTAATTGGTGCCGATTTGTGTGAGGATGTCGCGCAAGGTGATGTCGCCCAACACTATGCCGTTTTGGCCGCGCAGAGTCGCTACACCGATGGAAAAATGCACATCGAGGGCCGTGGTGCCTTGCGTGCTCCGGCCAATGTAGTCTATGACATCATCATACCGTAATGATAGACTGATACGACGAAGTTGCCCTTTTTGTGTTTGCTTGTACTCTTCGGAGGCCAGGGGCTCGCGCTCGTCAGCTGTGCACAAAACAAGCGGATCTGCAAACGACCCTGTGGCCAGGTCGCGAAATACGTCAAAATCGTGCCACACTGTCGTACTGCCGTTGCGCTCCCATGTGTCAAACGATTCCAGAACATGGAATGCCTGCGACAGCCCATGTAGACACAGTGCCATATCTGTGGCTGTTGCAGACACCGCACAAAGCTGCTCGTTTGCCGACGAAAACACCCGTATGCCATTCACTGCATGCGTCTTGGACAGAAGCAACACTCGTCGAGTGTGTGGCTGGTAATCTTCGAATTCGAGGTCCAGCTCCCACTTGCGCACAGCCATGTCAAAACGCACAGCCAGCAGATTGAAACCATGCACGGTCGAGTCCACATTGGCCGATTTGGGGTTTGTTTGCACCGTCTGTATCTGAAGATACGCCACAAGCACGTTGCATATTCCTCGACCGGCATTGCCACACTCGGTGTGCCGACTGCACACGTCAAAAAGTCGCAGGTCGTGCTGTTCGGTCTCATCGTTGGGCGGGCCCCCGCTGCAGACAGTCTGTGTGTGCAACTGGAAAGCATCGGAGCCGCCGTACGGCCAGCTTTCGTTGCTTGCGATGGCAGCATGCACGACAATAGCGACATCGCGGAATGTCAAGGCACGCATCTTGGCGAAAGCTGCAGCAATCCGCACCCCCACTTTCCACACCACGCCAGCGCTCGTGGTCTCGTACGAAATAGAATTTTCCGTAAACACCGACGACGCTTCCAACAATGCGAAAGACACTGTATCGCCTATCCCCGCAACACGCTGCTGAATACTGGCAATCACGTGCTGTCGTGCCTTGCGCAACAGAAACATGACTGACAGTCCCGTCGTGCCAGAGCTGCTCATGCTGTTGTTGGTTGCACTGGCGCTCTTTTTTTCTGTGACGAAAAACGTCAAATCGAAGCCCTGGCCACTGCAGAGCGTCGGTAGGAGCTGCACCGTAAAAAAGCCATGTTGACACACACATGTGTATCCCAGCGAAGCGATCGTGGCGCTCCTGTGCTGGTTGATGCAAGTGGCATGCTCCTCGCACAACACCTGCCCGCTGTCTGAAGCCATCTGGCACTCGTCAATGTCCACCACCTGGCACCGATCAACGCGGTATCCAGCAGGCGCTGGGAACAAGGCACAGAACTCGGCACAGTAGTATCCCGGTGCGGGCAGCACCACAGGCAAAGAATGCGCAGCAAACAGATCGGCCCAGCGCGAGGGTTGCCAAAAAAATGACACCGGACATACAATAGTATTGGAGCTCACAACAAGCCCCGTTCCCGCTGTTGTGGTGTCACATGTTTCCACTGCCGCAGTAATCTTAAAATCACTTTGGTTCACCTGCCGTATGCAGAACATACATCAGTGTGTGAGTTGATTGTGCAACCCGATGTTTTTCAAGCACGGAATGCGATGGGCGTCACATGTGTGTGAGTGATATTGTGAACACAAGTGGCAGTAGACACACCATGAATCCACGACGATTAGGAGTGTCTGGGTGACGCCATGACGTGTGGCACATATAAAACGCATCGATTGCACAGCTGCTACACCCGTCCAGTGTCACTACGTTCTTGTCGTCACACTCTTCGTCATTATCCAAGACGCCATTTCCGCATGTGGAATCGCCCTTTCCTGTCACCACATGAACACACATGTAAATTTTGGCTCTGCTAGTTCTTTGGCTCTTTGGCGCTTTGGCTCTGCCGGTTCTCTGGCTCTGTGCCTCTGCCGGTTCTCTGGCTCTTTGGCGCTTCCGGTTCTCTGGCTCTTTGGCTCTGCCGGTTCTCTGGCTCTTTGGCGCTTCCGGTTCTCTAGCTCTTTGGCTCTGCCGGTTCTCTGGCTCTGTGGCTCTGCCGGTTCTCTAGCTCTGTAGCTCTGCCGGTTCTTTGGCTTTTTGACTCTGCTGGTTCTTTGGCTGTTTGGGTTTGCGAACGCTCAATTTCACTGGTGTGCACACATAATCATGCAGCAATCAGTATCATACACCGAGTAAAAAACGCCCTGCATATAAGTATGAAATTTGGCAAAGGGGTGCAAGTGTGGCGCAGCAACATACACAACTCAGGAAGCATGCACATATATAGAATTCGGGCGGGAAAAAAAGAAATGACGAACAGTGTCGATTTTACGGGGCAAAACTGCCTACCGCACATTCCGCAATCCGGCGCGCCGTGTCGGACGGTGCCGGAAAATGAGCCACATACCGTCGGGGTGGAAAGACGTGAAAATCGAAAACGCGCCGTGTGACGACATCAAGATTGATGGCGGAAAACGCAAGCGTAAGCGCAGCACCTCCACCAAGTCCTCGAGCACGACTGCCACGGGGCCACCTACGGAAAAACACCACAAAACCAACCTCGATACCCGAAAACAAGACATCTACGCGGTGCTGGACTCGGTGCAACAGCCAGTCATGATCGACAAGCAGGAGACAGTGCTGCAGTGTGCAAATTCCGACGTGATGGACATTCCCAGCAATATCCTGCTCTCGAACTGCATCGCGCAGCATTTTCCCGTACTCCCCATGCAGACTGAGACGCTGGACAAAATGCTGCTGGGCATGACAACGAACCTCGAGCAAATTGTCACAGAGAGCAGCTACCGTTCCACACTCAAGGGCGCCGCCACACACGCAACCACGTACACCAACGATATCCGGAAAATCTCAAAGTCGTACGAGGACACCTTCCTGCGCCAGTGTGTAGCGGAAAACGAGCGGCCGTGTGTGCGCGGCATGGAGTGCGAGTGCATGTTCATCGACGTGGCCCAGCCCTTTGTGGGGGTCGAATACGTGCTGCCCTGGGAGCAAAAAAATGACGCGCAGCGAGGAATGTGTCTGCCGTGTTCGCGCGCCACCACGCAGGTGCTTTTTTACGACATTGTGCACTCAGGGGTGCATGTCAACGGGCTGATCCAACGTTTCTACAACGAACACTCGACTGCAGGCGAATACCGACTCTCGGCGATGCTTGTCTGCCCTCCTGGCGGGCCTATCCAAAACCTGCCGATGCCGATTGTGCGCCACCAACGCAACGCGTATAGAGTGTACAAGGACAAGAACATTCTGTATATGAAGCAGCTCGAGGTGGATTTTTGCTGAGCCCCTCGACGTTTGGAATCTCTAGTGAGAATGTCATCACCACCACCATTCTGGGAGTGGTGCGCAAGCAGCCGTCGTCCATCAAGTCTAAAAAAAAGACAAAGCACATGTTCTGCATCATGAACGACGTACATGACTGCTGCCAAGCGCAGGACCACCATCACAAATCGTGCCACGACAACAATGATGATGATAATGATAATGACGCAATCAGCGTTGCCAGCGATGAGCGCGAGAGCATTGGGACCTCGTGCGCTGGCAACAAACTCACAGGAGACGCCTACCTCGAGGGGCTCTCGGACCTTTTTACACATAATACACACAAGATGCGCGACTTTGTCACGCGCATGGAGACCAAGACACGGCTCGGAGACACCAACGCGCGCTGGCGCATGCAGAAAGTGCTGCCGGTGCAGTGTTTTGCCACCAATTATCCGCGCATTTACAACGTGTTGCAGCAAGACACCAGGTCCATTCACATTGACATGCTGCCCGAAATCACCGTGCTGTTGCACCAGTGCATGATGCCCACGAAGCAGTACGAGGACGACCTCATTATCCTTATTCGGTCGTGCATCCCCTTTTTCCAGAACCCGCGGCGGGTCAAACACGACCACGCGTGGCCGGAGCAGAACGACCTCAACCTGTGCATGCTGCTCAAGTGGTGCATGCCGTCCATGCTCTCGCTGTATCCGCAGGTGTGCGTCAAAGACGTGAACTTTGACGTGCGCATGGGCATCATGCGGCTCTTCCGCGAGCTGATTGTGGGCTCGTTTGAGCAGCGCAACGCCTTTTATTTGCAGCACAAAACACTCATCAAAATGTGTCTGATGGAGTACATCTACTATGTGATCCAAAACATCAACCCGTTGCCACAGACCCAGTACATCAAGAGCATCAACATTGGCGTCATGGCCACCAACGTCTTCAACATCGGCCAGCAATTCCGCGTCGAACTCAACCTGGAATTCGCCAAGACCGACAAGCAAATGTCCACCGCCGTGATTCTGCACCTACTGCAAGAGCTGCAGCCAAAATGTCACATCATGTTCGAGCGCTGCTGCCGCTACAACAAAAACAGTCTGCACTGCAGTTACGGCGAAATGTACAATACAAACCAAGCCACCAACACCACCAGCCAACGCACCAAGCGCATTACCACCGACAGCCAGCTGCTGTCTCTCGATGTGCTGTCGCAGATCCCGTACACGCGTTTCTTCTCTGTCTTTGAAATGTACTGCCGGCGCACCAGCATCACCAGCACACACATCAACATGCTATGGGACCACATGCAGCTCATCCAGGTCTACGAGGTCTCTGTCGAACTCATACAACAGCAGACTAAGGCCTTGCGCGCAAGCTGGGACTGCAACAAAATCCAGATCCACCGCCAGAGCACGCTCCTAGTGTGCATGCTATGCGCGCAAAAAAACGTTTTCCCTACGTTCCGCCATGACGTCCGCAATAACAAGTACACATGCAACCGCTGCAATCTCGGCGACTGCGTCTTTGAAATCGACCTCATCGGCCGTATCGTCGTCGTGTGCAACGTCCCGCTGGTGTTTTCGCTCTGCTGCCAAAAGATTGTCATCCTCGCGGGACGCGGCACCGAATTCAACCTTCCCGTTGTGCGTGCTCCGCATGGCCACCACACTGCAAAAACGCCCGCCTGTGCGCACGACACACGCTCGCTGTGCGCCTGCATCGCGTGGGACAAGCACACCACCACACTAAACTTTAGCCAGGTCCTCGGTAGCATCTCCATCTCACAACACATTGCGCGATACGAGCCCCTCGTTCGCAGGAAATGGGACACTGCCTCGCGCGAATACATGCAGCTCCGCATCGCTGGCAACACCGTCGGCATCCTCATATCACAACACGCGCGCAACATGTGCTGTATGTGTCGAATCAACGCCGTGCAGAACAAATACAACTTGCTTGATATCTACAACAGTTCCATGGTGATTGTGTGTGTGTGCTCCAAGCACAGCCTGCCACTGCACCTCATTGCAAACGTCCTCACAGTTTCCGACTACATTGAAGTTGTCTCCACACGCCCACACCGCACATAGTCGCACGGCACATTATACATTATTTGTACACTATTAAACCAAAAAAAACACCGTCTTTTGCGAATCACACACACCTTTCAGCACACTCTCCAGACTGCAAAAAGACAAGTGCCCCACGATCTCGAGACACAGCATGTATATGTATGTGTATATATATGAGAGCATTCCCGCGTGCCAGTAGCGATATGACAGGCATGCCAGACAATGCGTACTATGATGACAGCACAGCCCCCGGCTTCAAAACTGCTGCACCTGTAGCCTCATTTGACACAGACATTTTTTTTGTGCTGATTTTTGCCACTCTCTGGGCGTGGATGGAGGTAGAAATCGAAGGCAAGAACGGCTGGGCCCAAAAACTGCCAACCTCGTGCGCGTTCATGGGCTGGACGTGGTATCATGTGTGTATGAATATAATTGTACTGCTTGTCTTATACCGAGGCCTACGTTGCGTGCAGTTCGAACAATGCGTGTGGAAAAACGTGCTGTTTTTCATATTGTATACTGTCGCTTGGTTCGTCGTCCAAGATCTAACCTGGTTTATAGTCAATCCTAGTTATGGTATTTCAAAATACACGGTGCACGACATCCCATGGCACGCATCTAAGCCGTGGTTTGGAGGTACTTTTGTGTACAACTGGGTAGTACTATTTTGTTGGGCGCTCGCAGCTGGTCTGCAGTTGGTATATTGCAACTCTTTTCGAATTTTTCGTGACATGTGTATTGCCGGTTTCTACGTGCTGGTGTTGGTGTTGTGCAGTGCCACGCACCCAAATATGTACAACAGTCCAGTTGTGTCGAACTCTGGTTGTTACCTCTGACCATTCCCTGTTTCTATCCCGTAAAGAGCCATAAAAGATGCAAAACAGTCTACATCTTTCAAAATTCAACAGTATTTATTAAGACGTACCCTCGGTGGTCCGCGCAGACGTCATGCATCATACTCCATAAAACTACCCATAATACGGCGGGGCAGACGGAGCGTAGTTATCATCATACTGCAGGGCA